>Ga0315289_10000081_pt1 | contig 143190 bp, 150 predicted proteins | sample YL17G11_40_MG_FD_203452 | JGI IMG/M metagenome (GOLD analysis project Ga0315289, IMG submission 203452) | Sediment microbial communities from Yellowstone Lake, YNP, Wyoming, USA - YL17G11_40 | ecosystem: Environmental > Aquatic > Freshwater > Lake > Sediment | place: USA: Wyoming | collected... | reverse complement strand
CACCCAAGCCTGGCAGACTATTTGAACCGTTTTCCTGCAAGGCAATATCTGCTCAAATCAGAGGACAAAGAATTATTCCTCAGGTTTGCAGCGTGTTTCGGCCAATTTCTGATGGTTCACGATGCACAGTTTTCTTACAGACAAATGCCACTTAAAGTCTATGAGCTGACCCGCTACAGTTTCAGGCGTGAGAAAAGCGGCGAAGTCGTTGGTTTGAGGCGCCTCAGAGCTTTCACCATGCCAGACTGCCACGCCTTCTGCATGGATCTCGAGCAGGCCAAGGAAGAACTTCTGGTCAGGTTCAAGCTTTCCGCACAGATCCTTGATGAAATAGGCCTTTCGAAGAGTGATTATGAGGCTGGAATACGTTTCACAAAAGACTTCTATGAGAAGAACAAGAAATTTATCGCCTTTTTGGCCAAGACATATGGTAAACCTATGTTGGTTGAGATGTGGAAGCAGCCTTTCTTCTATTTCAGACTTAAATGGGACTTCAACTTCGTGGACAATCAGGACAAGGCTGCTGCACTCTCAACAGATCAGATAGACTTCGAGAATGCGAAAAGATACGACATAAATTACGTCGACGAAAAAGGCGAAAAGCATAATCCTCTAATTCTACATTGTTCCCCGAGTGGGGCGATTGAGCGGGACGTTTATGCTCTGTTGGAAAAGGCTTATCGAGAACAGCAAAAGGGCAAATCGCCCATGCTTCCCCTATGGCTCTCGCCAACGCAAGTGAGGCTTATCCCAATATCCGAAAAATTCCTAGAAAACGTTGAGGGAATGGCCAAGAAAATGGAGGGCCACTGCATTCGCGTGGACATAGACGAGAGACAGATGACTCTGCAGAAAAGGGTCAGAGATGCTGAAATGGAATGGGTTCCCCTCATAGTTGTCATGGGACAAAGGGAGATCGAATCAGGTCTGCTTCCAGTGAGGGACAGGAGAACTGGACAGAGACGAAGCATGAAGCTTGAGCAGCTCATCGACGAGGTGGAAGAAGCCATGAGCGGCAAACCTTTCAAGCCTTTGCCATTGCCCAAACACCTTTCGAAGAGACCGCAATTCTACGGTTAGCGACGGAAAACAAGCATTACTTGCAAAAAGTATATCAAACGTGCTTCATAGACTAATTCCTCCGGTTTGGGGGAAAATCTCTTGGAGAAAGAACTGCTGGTCTACATAGACGGCGCATACTATCCGAAATCACAAGCCAAAGTTTCCGTTTTTGATCATGGTCTCCTGTACGGAGACGGCGTGTTCGAAGGAATTCGTGCGTACAGCAGTGTGGTTTTCAAGCTGAAGGAGCATGTTGACAGACTCTACCGTTCAGCCCATATGATAATGCTAGAAATTCCGATGTCAAGGGAATCGATGATTCAAGCAGTTTTGGAAACCCTGCAAAAGAACAACCTGAAGGACGCTTACATTCGATTGGTGGTCACACGCGGGGTCGGAGACCTCGGGTTAAACCCGAAAAAATGTGCAAAACCAACGATCATAGTAATCACTGACAGCATCTCGTTGCACAAGGATGAAGCCAAGCGAAACGGTGTCACGGCGATGCTCTCTTGGGTCAAGAGAGATCCAGTGGATGCGACATCTCATGAGATAAAATCGCTCAACTATCTTAACAGCATATTGGCAAAAATCGAGGCCAACATAAACGGCGTGGATGAGGCCATATGTCTTGACAAAAATGGCTTCGTATGTGAGGGAGTGGCTGAGAACATTTTCATCGTGAGTAATGGGAGACTATTTACTCCGCCAAGTTACACAGGAGCCCTCCCTGGAATCACGGCTAACGAGGTCACGAAGCTAGCTCGGAGACTCGGTTACGTAGTCGAAGAGAAGAACATAACGCCCTACGAGCTTTTCAATGCTGAGGAAGTGTTCTTCACCGGAACGGCTGCTGAAGTTGTGCCCGTCAGAGAAATAAACAAGAGACTGATAAACAGTGGAAAACCAGGCCCGATAACTAAGAGGTTGATCGAAGAATTCGGGAAGCTGGTTCTTGATCCCGAGCAGGGAGTGACTATTTACAAGTAGCCACCTGTCAATTCTTGTTTTTCTGCTTCATGAATCTCTCGAGTTCATCGAGGGCTTGCCTTAGTGTCTCGATTGGTGGGAGGATCACGGCTCTAACGTGTCCCGCGCCGTAGGTTGCGTCGAATCCTGATCCGTGAACGAGAAGCACGCCGGTTTCCTTCAAGAGGCTAAGGGCGAACTCCAAGTCCGTCTTCCATCTCGATCCGATGGCTTGGATTTTTGGAAACACATAGAAGGCTCCTTCAGGTTTCGTGCAGCTTATTCCTTCGATTTCGTTCAGTCTCTTCCACGCGTAGTCTCTTCTCTCTCTGAGTTTTTGGACTGTTGCTTTTATGTGATCTTGTGGGCCGCTTAGGGCTGCTACTCCAGCTTTTTGAACCGGAGTGTTTGCGCAGAGCCTTATCCTGGTCTCTTTCTCTATGCACTGTTTCAACTCTTCAAGTCTTGCCCTTTTATCGTGGAAGTATACGTAGCCAAGTCTCCAACCCGTCATAAGGTATGCCTTTGAAAAACCGTTCAGTCCTATCACTGGGACATCTTTAGCCAAGGCGGCCGTGCTGACGAACTTTTTCCCGTAAATTATCTGATCATAGATCTCGTCTGACAAGACTGGGATGTCATGTTCTCCTGCCAAGTCGACTATTTGCCTCACGACTTTCTCTTCGTAGAGTGCACCACAAGGGTTATTGGGGTTGATGATGACTATTCCGCGTGTTTTCTTCGAGATTTTTCTTCTCAAATCGTCTACGTTTGGCTGCCAGCCGTCTTTTTCGAGGGTCTCGTAGGTGATTGGTTTTCCGCCGAAGAACTTCGCGTAGGAAATGTAAGGCGGATACGTCGGTCCTGGGAGGAGAATCTCGTCGCCTGCATCGATAAGTGCGGCCATGACCATCTGGATGCCTTCAGAAATCCCGGATGTGACGATAACGTCGTCGGTGGAAACCTCTACGCCATTGATCCTTTTCTCCTTCTGGCTTATGGCCTGTCTAAGCTCAGGTAACCCTTCCGAGGGGGCATAAGCATTTGCGCCCTCTTCCACCGCTTTTATTAACGCTTGTTTAATATGTTGCGGAGTGTCGAAATCGAATGCCACAGGGTCCCCTATGTTCAAGTAGAAGATCTTTTTCCCTGTTTTGGCGACTTGTTTTGCATGCACGACGACATCGCGGATGGCGTATTCAATATTGCGGACTCTCTCCGTGGCTTGAACGATGGTCATGCTTATCACCTTTCAGAACCTAGGCTTTTGATCGGAAGAGAAATAAAGATTATGGCTACCGATGCCAAGTTGTTGAAAATATGCCTTGTGATGTGTAAACGGTTATCGTTATTGTGGCTATTGAAGGCTGAATGTATTTGGTGTAGTCTGAAAAACAGACAAATGTGATAGTTTGATTTGTGTTGATCTCGTATATTCTTGACGTCACTTTCGGATACACGATGTCTGGGACAAGATCTTGAGTGATGTTGCCTGCCTGAAGGACTAACTTGTTGATCGTGACATTTTGGACAGAATTGACCGAGTTCGAAATGGTAACGTTGAGGTATGGAGACGTAATATTGAGCGTTGTATCGTTCAGGTCGCCGTAAACGGGGATACTGCCGGTTATTTTCAACTGAGTGGAAGGTACCGTGACAACTGTTGACATATTGGTACCGTCTGCTGTGAAGACCGTGAGCGTCGTGCTTTGCCCTATGAAGCTAGTCCAATTTATGGCGCAACCAAATGTGGTTTGGTTTCCACTGGTCAGAACTGCAGATGCTGGACTCAGTATCGTATCATTACTATTCAGCTGTATCTTAGTAATTGTTACGTTGTTAACAGAGCACGGCAGGTTGGTTACATTCACCGAGAATCGGGTCAGGTCATCCAAGTCAAACTTGACGTCAGTAATATTCCATACAGTCGGCGGTGGTGTCGTGAGTGTCTCAGCAGGCACTGTGAAGGTTTGGTTGGTGTAGACCTTGATCGTGATGTTTTCGCTGCGTATAGCGTTCCAGTTCCAAAGACACCTAAGAGTCAATGACTGATTCGGTGAAACGTAGACTGTCGTGAAGTTCAATTGAGGGATGGTGAAGAGACTGGACGTTTGATTCGCCCACGTTAGATTTACACTGCTTAGTATCGGAGATGTCGTGGAAGATGCTGTACTATCTATAGTCAAGTTGAAGTAACTTGTGTCAGAATAGTCAAACTTGACATCGCTTATTTGAAGGGTTGCTCCTGGTAGCGTGTTTGTCGTGTATGACGTCGCATATCCTTCAGCGGTCTGCACCGTAAGTGTGGCATTTTGGTAACGCAGGTCTTCCCAATTTTGGTTGCATATGAACGTTATGCTTCCGTTATTCTGCAGGACATATGGAAGTGACGGGGTAACGCTTAGCTGCTCGCCGGCAACGGCTATTTCTGAGATCGTCAGATTTGTGGACTCTGGGGGGTTCTGTACTTTCAAATTGAAGTATCCGACGGTTTGTGATGCATCGAAAACTGGCGTCAGATTCAGCTTAATTGGTGGTACTGTGAACATGTTACCGGCTGTTAAAATGTCGGTTGGTAATGAGCGGATTGTCACGTTTTCTCCTGTAATGTTGCTCCAGTTCCTGATGCATCTGAAGGTTTGCAGCACACCCTTCTGAAGCACGTATGGGAGGCTTCCAGGATACTCTATCATGTTCACGTCGAAGGTTGTGTTTGTGTCAATAACGGTCACTCGAAATCCCGTTACGTTCACGTCTGAGAGAGAATAAGAGGGGTTAAGAATTGTCAAGTTGAAGTACGAGAAGTTCGTGACTGGAAAAACCGCGCTCTCGATGGAAAGGGTCGTCGAGTTCGGCACGTTATAGTAGCTGGCAATAACCCACACATATGATACTAGTGCGCCTATTATGGCGGCGCACAGAAGTAACAAGATGAACAGAATGGTTGAGACCGCTCTCGTTTTTCTCAGTATATGCAAATTCTTACCTCGATCTGAACGATTGGTGTTAATCATATTTTCTGGAGGTAAATAAGGGTTCTCTTGTAATATCTGTTTGAATTTGGTGGGACAGCTAAGCTTAAATCGGATCTGATTTTTTAGTAGTGCCATCTGAATTCGGTTGGAACTATATGCCCGAATGTGACGTGCTCATAATAGGCGCAGGAATCATAGGCCTGTCAACTGCTTATCACCTTAAACTTGAGAATCCGACAGCCGATGTTCTTGTCGTTGACAGACTTGGCGCGTCAGGTCAGGGAAGCACGGCAAAGAGTGCTGCAGCTTTCAGATGCCTATTTGCTTCTCGCACGAACTTTGTTCTAGCTGATTCCTCGGCAGAGTTTTACAAGCATGTGCAAGATGACTTGAAGTTTGATTTGAAGTTACGATGGGCTGGTTATCTATGGTTCTTTGACAGAGAAGGATATGGCAGAATGTTTCCGGTTCTCAAAGACCTGTCGAGCAGAGGTTTCAAGTACGTAGAGTACGACGAGAGCGAGCTGGCAAGGAAACTTGACATGAGAACCAGCCTGGCTGATGATGAAGAAGCGAGAGTGATGGGTCTTGGCAACGTTCACAAGGGTATTCTCATCCCCAAAGCAGGCTTGATCGACGTTGATTCGTTAGTGAAATTTTACGAGTCCGAGTTCCTCAAACTCGGCGGAAAAATCCAATACAATACCCACGTGGACGAGATTACTGTTGAACCCCGTCAACCTTTCGGAATGCCCGGCGAACCATACTTCTGGCAAGATGCAATCATCACAGGGGTGAAGACAAATAGAGGTTCCATAAAGGCTATGAAAACAATAATTGCCGCCGGAGCATGGACCGCCCAGCTTCTTGATCCTCTCGGAATTGAGTGCTTCATCAAGGCGAAGAAGAGGCAGATTTTTTCGATTAAAGCGAAGACTGATCCGCTTAGAAAACTGCTTTTCTCGGAAGAGTTCACAAACGCTGGTTGCCTACCTTTCACTATTCTCCCTAAGCCATCAGCGTACATCAGGCCGGCTCCTGAAGAGGATGCGCTCTGGTTGGCTTATGCTGACGAGTTTCCAAGAGCCTTCAAGGCCGAGGACAATCCTGAACCTGAAGAGAACTACTACAGGTTCGGGTTGTACCAAGTTTTCGTCAAGTACTTTCCACAGTTCAAGGGCTGCGAGCCTTTTTCCGCTTTTGCCGGGCTTTATGAGATCAACACGATCGATGGTCAACCGTTGATTTTTGAAGAGAGTGGTCTGATGGTCGTGGGAGGCGCAAGCGGAAGCGGCATCCTGAAGGCTGATTCCATAGGCCGGATTGCCGCATCACTGTACAAAGGCAAAGAATACGCCATGCTCTACGGAGACAGGAAATTTAAGGTCAGCGACTTGGGTTTAAAAGGTCGTAATGTAGAGCCAGAAAAACTGGTGATCTAGTCCTAGTGTGTCAAAGGCTCTGTTTGCTTCAACTAGCACTCACATAATAATGTCTCGGACAGGTTTTCCCCGAGTCCCAGATGGTTATCCCCTTGCTTGAAACCAGTCGAACACTTGTGGGTCACGAGTTTGAGACTTTGGCCATTGCAGAATTCGAGACATAGGTAGAAAAGCCTATTTGCGTGCTTTTGCGTAGCCTTCTGTACGGTTCGAGGTATAGGCGTTGGTACTTGCCGAGTTCAAATACAAGCTAGGTAGAGTTGACAGGGGCTATAATGACAGGACGCTTTACGTTGATCTTTCAGGCATGAAGATGGCCAGCAAGTCGGTTTCTGAAGATATGAAACTAAAGTTCACTGGAGGGCGGGGCTTTGACTTGTGGCTTCTTTGGAATGCTCTGCCTAAGGACAGAATTATCAGGTGGGACGATCCTGAAAACGAGGTATGCATTGCATGTGGCCCGTTAGGCGGTACCCCAGTTTACCCTGGGAGCGGCAAGAGCGTTGCTGTTTCAATTTCGCCGTTGACTGAAACCGTTGTTGACTCCAACGTTGGCGGGTACTTTGGACCATACCTCAAGTTTGCTGGTTGGGACGCGCTTGAGATTCAAGGAAAGGCAGAGTCAGAAGTGGTCATATTCATAGACGGCGACGAAGGCAAAGTGCAAATTGACAGTGGAGCAGAACTGCCTTCTGAAACACACCTGATCGTCGACATGTTGGCCAAGAGGTATGCAGGCGATAAGCCGAACAGCATATCAGTAGTGTCTTCAGGCCCAGGAGCCGAGCACACACTGCTGGGATGCCTAAACTTCTCATGGTACGATGCTGGTCGCAAAATTCACAGGTGCAAACAGGCTGGCCGAGGAGGCATAGGCACTGTTTTTCGCAACAAGAAGATCAAGGCCATCGCTGTAAAATACTCGGGCAAAATAACCGTCGAGACGAACGGTCCCTCAGATCCAGAAACGGTGAGGAAACTAGGTAACGCGCACAGTCAAGAAATAAGGGCACTCGACCCAAAACAAAACCAGATGTCAGTCGTGGGGACAACTCACCTCGTGCCGATCATGAACGAATTTGATCTTCTTCCCGTGAACAATTATCGATTCGGGAGCCATCCAAAGGCCGAGAACCTTGGGCGCGAAGTCTATCGAAAAAAGTTCCACAGGGGATTCGATGGGTGCTGGATCGGCTGTGCAATGGCGTGCTCACACGCTGTTATGAACTTCGAACCCAAGACAGGACCTTACAAAGGCCAGAAAGTGTGTGTAGATGGTCCTGAATACGAGACAATCGCAGGAGTGGGCAGCAACTGCGGGGTTTTTGACGCTGATTATGTGATTGAAATGAATTTCTACTGTGACACCTACGGGTTGGACACGATTTCCGTCGGGACCGCTATAGCCTTCGCGATGGAAACTTTCGAGGCAGGCTTGATCGCCAAGGAGGTGGCAGGCGGAGTAGACCTCAGATTTGGAAACGGAGACGTTGCGCTTGAACTCGTTCACCAAATGGCCAGAGGCGAGCTGTTCGGTTCAATAGTCGGCCAAGGCATAAGACGGATGAAGAAGCTTTTCGCCGAGGAATATGGTGCAGACCAAAAAGTGCTGCACGACATCGGAATGGAAGCCAAAGGCTTGGAGTTCTCTGAGTATGTGACTAAAGAGTCGTTGGCACAGCAAGGTGGTTACGGTCTGGCACTCAAAGGCCCTCAGCACGATGAGGCTTGGCTCATCTTCCTTGACATGGTCTACAATCTGATGCCGACTTTTGAGGAGAAAGCCGAGAACCTCTATTGGTTTCCGATGTTTCGCACGTGGTTCGGGCTTAATGGTCTGTGCAAGCTTCCGTGGAATGACGTCATGCCGGAAAACAACAAGAACACGAAGGAACCCGCTAAAGTGATGTCCCATGTTCAGAACTATGCAGGTTTCTTCTCCGCGGTCACAGGGAGAAAAACGACTCCGGATGACATGATCACCATGAGCGAAAGGGTTTACAACTTTCAACGCGTTTTTAACCTGAGGATGGGGTTCGGAACAAGAAAGGACGACGCTATACCGTACCGGGCTGTTGGGCCTGTCACAATAGAAGAGTATGAAAGCAGACAGAGCCGCTATGATAAGGAGCTTCGGGAAAAATTTGGCTATGACACGGCTGGCAAGTCAACCGAACATAAACTGGCAGCATTGAGAAAGCATCGCGAGGCAGAATATGAAAGATTGATAGGTGCAGTCTACAAGAGACGTGGATGGACACAGGACGGCGTTCCTACGCTGGAGAAAGTGAAAGCCTTAGAGATAGATTATCCGGAAATCGTCGAACTAATTGGGAGACACCGCGCGCGCTAACCACTCACAGTCTAACATACGCGCTAGTCCGGGCTTGATCTAGTAGGATCTGGCGAAGTAGACTACCTCATTGGCTTGCCGTTCACAGTAAATGCACTTTGAGAATGGTTCCTCCTTCTCAAACGGCACTATTCTTATCGTTGCTCCTGTTTCTTCCTTTATTTTTTCTTCACATTTTTGGTCAGAGCACCATGATGCTCTTATGAACCCGCCTTTACTCTCTAGGGTTTCTTTGAACTCGCTGTAGGTTTTCACCGTGACCGTGCTGTCCTGGAGGGCTTTTCTTGCTTTGTTGAGAAGACTGCTTTGGATTTCCTCGAGCAGATTCGAAACGGCAGTCTCAATGAGCTTATCTTTAACTATAGTCTTTTCGGAAGTGTCTCTTCTGACCATTATGACTTGCTGCTGTTTTATGTCTCTGGGGCCTATTTCGATTCTAATTGGAACGCCTTTCATTTCCCACTCGTTGAATTTCCAGCCTGGAGTGTACTCCTTCCTATCGTCCAAGATGACTGCAATGCTTGTTTTTCTTAGTCTTTCACGCACCTCTTCGGCCTTCGTGGCTATTTCCTCTGCTTCGATGCCTCTGTACGGTATTGGAACTATGACGACCTGTGTTGGCGCTACTCTCGGTGGCAGAACGAGTCCTTTGTCGTCGCCGTGTAGCATCACGAGGGCGCCTATCACACGGGTTGAGAAACCCCATGATGTTTGCCACACGTTCTGCTCTTTTTCGTTCTGGTCAAGAAACTTTATGTTGAAAACTTTCGAGAAGTTCTGTCCAAGCTGGTGTGAAGTTCCCATCTGCAGGGCTTTTCCGTCAGGCATCATAGCTTCCAGCGCCAGCGTATACAGGGCGCCTGCAAATTTCTCCATCTCCGTTTTCTTTCCTGCGAGAACTGGGACTGCCAAGTAACTCTCCATAACGTCTTTGTATGCGTTCAGGATTTCCATGGCTTCTTGGTCGGCTTCTTTCTTTGTTGCGTGAGCCGTGTGTCCTTCTTGCCAGAGGAATTCTCTCGTTCTCAGGAAGAGTTTTGTCGCTTTTGTTTCCCACCTGACGACGGTATTCCATTGGTTCAGCTTAAGCGGGAGGTCTCTCCAGCTTCTGATCCACTTTGCATAGGTGGCGTACATGATGGTTTCAGATGTCGGTCTAATGGCGAGTTTTTCCTCCAACGGCGTGTCTCCTCCCTGCGTCACCCATGCGACTTCCGGGACGAAGCCTGCGAAATGTTCTGATTCTCTCTTCAAAAAACTCTCAGGTATGAATAGTGGGAAGTAGACGTTTCTGTGTCCTGTTGCCTTTATTTTTTGATTGAAGATCTCTTGGATTCTCTCCCAGATGGCATACGAATCTTCCCTGAAAATCATGCAGCCTTTCACTGGAGAATAGTCGGCTAAGCTTGATTTCAGGATGACTTGCGTGTACCATTCTGAGAAGTCTTCGTTTTTCTTTACAGTAACCCCTGTATCTGACATCTCATCTCTCCGAATTTCCCTTGGTGATTGAATATGATCGTGGTGAAAACTGAATCCTCACGTGGGCTAGCTGTTCAGAGAAATCAGTCGTGTGGAAGGCAATCGCCCATGTTCAACCACTCGCCAACACTTTACCAAAGGGAATTATTAAACATTTCTTCATTAATCGATATGCACAAGTGTTTTGACCAAACAGGGCTAAACTTTGACTATCTTTGCTGACCGAAGCAGGGTGATCCGACGTAGCTTTCAGGTGCGATTTCGCAACCTTGGACAAGAAGGTCATCTAAGATAGACGTGCTGGCCGAATCGCGAATGAGGATGCAGTCAGACTTGTTAGCAGTTTGTAGAGAGTTAAGCTTGAAAGGTCTTCGAAGGTGCACGCTCCCAAGTTCGGGGCATTGCCTACTGGATCTGCATGATGCGCCATTCTCTGTAGTCCGTGACGACTCTGATAAACCCTCTGAGCATTGCATCTACTTGGGCGTCTCCAGAGTCAACTCTCAGAACGTTTCCTTCTATGCCCTGAAGCTTGTTCTTCGTCGCAGCCACGATTATCCTCTCCTTTCCAACGAGCTTGACGATTCTTGGACTTATCTGTTGATTTCCTCTTCCCAAGAGGATCCCCTGATGTCCAATGGGTGAAAGAATGATCCAAGTGTTATGCCAATCATCTATTTCTTCCAGAATTCTCTTCTCGTCTACATCGAGTGTCACTTTGCCCTTGGTGTAGATGTCTACGCCTAGAACAGTTTTGTCAACTCTTAGGATTTCTGCGATGCGTTTGACGGTCGTTCCTGGGCCGAGAAGGTACGTTCCATCTTGCTGCATTTCTTCTATTATGAACTTTGCAGTGGCCGTTTGGTTGTCCTTTTCATCATTAGTCTCAGGGCTGATCTGTTTGCTTCCCTGAATGTGTGCGGGAAGAAATGGGCCTCTCAAGAAACCTTGAAGTTTGACCGCGAAAACATCATGCCGAATGGCTTCTTCATCCGCATCCATGATTTCAAGCTCCGTTGTTTCAGCTTGGTTCTGAGCGAAGGCAAACACGACCTCTGCTGCATCAGAGGGATTCACTGCGAATACGCCGCTGTACATTTTTACTCCAGAAGGTACGCCTAGGACTGGAACTTGGTCTTTGGCGCCCTGCATGGCCTCTAAGATGTCCTTGGCCGTTCCATCTCCTCCTACGAAGACTATCAGATCCACCCGCAAAGCGGTCATCAGCCTGACGGCCTCCTTCGTGTCTGCCGCAGTCGTTTTCTCTCTAACTCTCATGGGCAAAACCTGAAAGGTGAGGCCTGTTTCAGCGGCTTCCTTTTCACCCATTAAGCCAGGGCAGGCCAAGACCTCGATTTTGGCGTCCGTTTCGCATTTTTTTAGTCTCAGGAGAAAATCCACTGCTCTTCTAGGCGCTACTGGTTCTGCTCCTCTAGCGATGGCGACCCCGAGGACATTATCAGTCCCTTTCAGACCAACTTTGCCACCCATGCCCGCTATGGGGTTAACGATGAAGCCAAGCATCATAGTCTCGATCAACAAGAGAATCGGCCGTATCGGCTATAAAATGTTCTGATAGATTACAATCTATAGGGCATTGAGCGAGAGCCTAAATGTTGGCCTCTCCACGTTGGACACGTTGCTTCCCCTCAAAAATTCTTATATCTCAAGGTTTCAAGAATTCTTGCCTCTGAAGGCAGTGAGATTGCGCGATGTCGAAAAGAGTGGTCAGAAAGATTCTTGTAACTGGTTCCACAGGGCAAATTGGGTCTGAACTTACTCTTGAGTTGAGGAAGAAATACGGGGGCAACAACGTCGTTGCGGCAGGGCACAAGAGACAGCCGAGTGAAACGTTGCTGAAATCTGGGCCTTTCGAATACGTTGATCTGAGTGTTGAAGAAAGCATTGAAAAAATTGTGAAACAGTACAACATTGACACTGTCTGTCATTTGGCCGCTGTACTATCTGCCACTGGCGAGGACAATCCTCAGGCCGCTTGGGGCATAAACATGGGCAGCCTCTACAACGTTCTCGAGGTCGCGAGGAAACTCGACCTGCCAAGAGTGTTTTGGCCGAGCTCGATAGCTGCATTTGGCCCGACAGCACCAAGGATTAACACGCCTCAGGAGACTGTGCTGATCCCGACTACGATGTACGGCGTCACAAAAGTCGCTGGCGAGCTCTTGTGCAATTACTATTTCAAAAAGTACGGCGTGGATGTTCGTAGCGTCCGCTATCCTGGCATAATTAGCAGTGAGGTTTTGCCCGGCGGTGGCACGACGGACTATGCAGTGGCGATATTCTATGAAGCAATAAAGAATAGGCACTATACGTGTTTTGTTCGGGAAGACACGGTTCTGCCGATGATGTACATGCCAGATTGTCTCAAGGCAACCATAGACTTGACGGAGGCTGATCCGTCCAAGGTTAAACGTCATGATAGCTATAACGTTGCCGGGGTGAGCTTTTCAGCGGGAGAGCTTGCTGCTGAAATCAGGAAGTACATACGCGACTTCCGATGTGACTACAAGCCTGATTCTAGACAGAAGATCGCGGATTCTTGGCCGATGTCGATTGACGACAGTGTGGCTCGCAAGGATTGGGGGTGGAAGCCAATGTATGACTTGGCTGCGATGACTAGGGACATGATGGCAAGGCTGTCGAAACGTTTTGCTGAGGGCAAACTCTAAGATGATCTTTGCGTTCAGCCTCGGCGGAAAGAGTTAAGAGAAAGTGAAAGAAACTAGAGAAAAGAAGTTGACTGTAATGCGGACCCCAACATCATTCCTGCGAGAAGAATACCAGGATTTAGTGAAAAACGAGCTTGACTGGAAGCTCAGGGTTCTTCAGGGCCCGAGCACTCCATGGTGCACTGTTGACGGCAAAAGGGTTCTCATGTTCTGCTCCAACAACTACCTCGGGTTGAGCAACCATCCAAAACTTAAGGAAGCCGCAGTCAAGGCGGTTCAAACTCATGGTGCCGGATCTGGCTCAGTTCGTCCGATCGCTGGCACGATGGACATCCACATAGAACTTGAGAAGCGACTAGCCCGTTTTAAACGCGCAGATGGTTCACTCGTTTATCAAACTGGCTTCGCTGCGAACGCAGGGCTGATTCCCCAACTGGTCGGCAAGGAGGATCTTATCATAAGCGACGAGCTTAATCATGGCAGTATCATCGATGGCGTGAGGCTGGCCCATGCTGAACGGGCTGTTTACAAGCATGCAAACGTTGCTGACCTGCATCGTGTTCTGGAAGAGGCCGAGAAGCATTCTCCGCCATACCGGAGAATTCTGATAATCACAGACGGAGTTTTCTCAATGGACGGCGACATAGCTCCATTGGATGGCGTGGCCAAGGCAGGAGCTGAGTATGGTGCCATGGTGTATGTGGATGATGCACACGGTGAAGGAGTGTTGGGTGAAGGCGGGAGAGGTATCGTTTCACACTTCAAGCTCGGCAGAGATGAAGTTCAAGTAGAGATGGGAACATTCTCGAAAGCCTTCGGCGTCGTAGGCGGACATGTTTCAGGTTCCAAGGATCTAGTAGATTTCGCTTACAACAAGTCACGAACGTGGCTTCTCAGCGGATCACATCCTCCTGCCGTAGTAGCTGCATGCATCGCGGCGATCGATGTCTTGGAGAATGAGCCCCAACACGTTAGAACATTATGGGAGCACACAAGATATTTCAAGAAGGCCATGAAGGACTTGGGCTTCAACATAGGTAACAGTGAAACCCCGATAACGCCAATCATAGTCGGCGAAAGCGGAGTGGCCAAGAAACTCAGCGCTAAGCTGTTTGAGGAAGGCATCTTTGCCCTACCTATAGTATTCCCTATGGTAGCGCGGGACAAGGCAAGAATCAGAACAATCATGAACGCAGCGTTGACTCGGAAAGATTTAGATTTCGCGATTAATGCATTCGAAAAAATCGGAAAAGAACTGCGCATAATCTAGAACTTCTCTCTTCCTTTCAATCTAACGCGCCCAATAATGCAGAATCAACTATGCGCAGAAAAGTTGAACGTCAAAGAAGTCAAAAAGTTGCTAAGGAACTAAATAGGGAAGCTTGAATCGGAACATACCGCCGATTTTCCCCTCCGTGTTTTGGACGCGGAAGTCCACCAACTCGTGGTCCAACTTTAACGATGACTAGGAACGGCATGCACTATTCTAATGTTTTGGGGGAAATTTGGAAGAAATCAGGAATCTGACAATCGTTGAGTCCGAGCCTCTTTCATGTTACGAGTGAAATCCGCCAGCTGATCACGTTTGCGATGGCGTATCTGTTAGAATGGCTTAAGAGCTAGAAAGAATAAAGCAGCTGATCAAAAATGTGTCTGGGCCTGAGGGTACCTTGAGAGTTATTGCTGATCTTCACGTTCATAGCCGTTACAGTCGCGCCACAAGTGAACGAATGAATCTGATAGAGATAGCTCGATTCGCGAAGATGAAGGGCTTAAACCTCATGGGCACAGGAGACTTCACCCATCCCAAGTGGCTCAAGGAGTTAGAAGAAGCCACTGTTCAAGAACCTGATGCGAGCTTGTATAGGGTTGCAAGCAACCCTCAGTCATTCGTCCTGTTCATGCTGACGACAGAGGTCAATACAATCTTCACGTTTGAGAACGTTGTCAGAAAAGTTCATCATGTCATTCTGACGCCGAACTTTGACACGGCACGGCAGACAAATGACAGACTCTCAGGCTATGGTGACCTCTCGTCTGATGGTAGGCCAACGCTAAACATGGACGCTCCGAGTCTCGTTGAACAGGTCATGGAAGCTTCAAGTGAGAACATGGTTTTTCCATCACACGTGTGGACGCCTTGGTTCAGCATTTTCGGAGCCTTCAGCGGTTTCGACCGTGTTGAAGACTGTTATCAAGACATGACCAAGTACATTTATGCCTTGGAAACTGGACTTTCGTCAGATCCAGCTATGAACTGGCGACTTGAGTCTTTGGATCGTTTTGCATTGATTTCAAACAGCGACAGCCACAGTTTCTGGCCATGGCGAATTGGGAGAGAAGCTAACGTGTTTGACTTGGAAAAGCCGAGTTATCACGAGATTTGGGATGCATTACGCCACAAAGATCGTGCAAGGTTCAAATTCACGATAGAGACAGACCCCTCCTATGGCAAGTATCATTGGACCGGTCATAGAAACTGTAAGGCTTCTTTCTCAGCTCGCGATGCGATAGCCCTCGGGAACATTTGCCCAGTATGCCGAAAAAAGCTTACTAAGGGAGTTGAGCAACGTGTTGAAGAATTGGCAGATCGACCGGAAGGTTTCACGCCAAAGAACGCTATAGGTTTTGTGCGTTTGCTTCCATTATCTGAGATTATCGCTGCCGTACTCTGTGTCGAGTCTCCTTCCGTTCAGAAGGTTTGGAATATTTACAATTTGCTCGTCGAAAGATTTGGTAACGAATACGCTGTCCTGATCGATGCTCCGAAGGATGCTTTGAGGGCGCTCGTCGATGAGCAAATTGCTGATGCGATAATTAAAGTCAGGGAGGGTCGGCTCAAAGTGGTGCCGGGCTATGATGGTGTTTACGGACAGCTTGTCCTCTCAAACGACAGTTTCGTTGCAAATCATGCGCTTAGAACAGTTCAACAGCGCAACATTACTGATTTTATGGGATGATGGACTCTTGCATTTCATCGTATGTATACATGCACGACAGTTATACGGGAAGACTTATTAAGTCGTGCGACGCACGATACTAGCGCAGGGTGCAGGTTATGCAAGTTGAGGCTCAGGGTTGTATGCATGTTGTTTCCGAGGGTGACAAGGTTTCCAAGGCAATAGATCGGGTCTTGACTCAGATCTTCGGGGGAAAAGCTACCCGTTTGATTTATCGGCATTTGGAGCGCAATTATTCTCTGAAGCCTGATGAAATCGCTGACAAGATTGACTTGTTTGCGAAGGGTCTTGAGGATTTTCTAAGCTCCGGTGCATGCGTCGTTGAGCGTAGGATTTTGGAGGATTTGCAATCAGCTTACAGTCTGATCGGTGAACCTGAGGATGTTCACGCTGACTTTGTTGATCAGATTAAGTGTCTGACCGGCAAAGCCTGAGCTCTCACTTACATTCAATCCTATTCTTTTTCTCTATTTTTCTGTATTCCTGCGAGTTATACTTTGCAGCTTTTATTCAGAGCCTAATTGTCTAGAGATCATGTTGGCTCTCGCTCTTTCGCTCTTGACAGAAAACGTTAAAGTAGAGGTAAAAGTAATAACTAGAGCTTTCGCCAGTCGCATGGAAGAGGCGGGAAATTGAGAGGTGACGACGTAAAAGACTATTTGCTTAGGTATAATACTCCTCGAAGAGTGGTTCAATTCATGTCCTTTATACTGATCACCGCTCTGGTCTTCTATGTTGTGTCCTTGCCTATTGTGCTCCCAGTTCTTTGGACTTGGGGACAAAACCCGAACGGCGTTGGTGACGCCTTCACGGCCTTACAACTTTGGATCCACGATGGAGTCTTCCCATGGCTGGGGCTAGCATCATATCTAATCGTAGGAGTTCTAATCGGGAAGTCCATGTGCGGTTGGGTTTGCCCTTTTGGTTTTGTTCAGGACCTGCTTGGGTTCATCAAGCGCAAGCAAACAGATGTTTCAGTCAGGACTCATGAAAGCATGGTCTACGTGAAATACGCGATTACCGCAATCGCCTTGTTCATAAGCTTGACCTTTGCAGCTGCGAAGGCCGCGGGTGCAGGTCAGGGTTATGAAAGTGCTATGGGCGTCCTCGTCAAGGTTCCATTCACCGCGTTCAGTCCTGCGGAGATTCTGTTTTCGGCCTTGCCTAGCGGGGTTCAATATTTCAGTTCTTCAATCGCGCAGAAGTCCGCTCCAGTTATCCTTTCTGAACTTGCAAATCTACCTGCCCTCTTCTGGGTTTCTTTCGTGTTCATGGTCGTGGTTCTCGTGTTGGCTGCTTATGTGCCACGAGGCTGGTGTAGATACCTTTGTCCTCATGGAGCAATCATGGCGGTTATGAACAAGTTCAGTTTTATTGGACTACGGCGAGATCCAGTAAAGTGTGAAAAGGGTGGATGTCGCCTGTGCGTCACGGCCTGTCCAATGCGCGTTCCTATTCTGGATTTGCCCTGGGAAAAATTCAGTCACGAAGAATGCATCTACTGCATGAAGTGTGTTGATGCATGCAGGGATAAAGCGATCCAGCTGAAATATCCATAACTACAGCTCTGATCATAGATTTCGTTGTGGGTAGTCACTCGAAGCAGTTCGGGTTTCACTCTTATCTAGCTCATTCTGTGGGCCCAGAAGCTTTTTGAGTAATCATTTAGCACATTTCGATAGATTGTCTTGGTCTGTTGTGCTATTCTGTTCCAGTCGTATTTTTCTTGGATTTTCTTGTATGCGTTTGTTCTTATCCAGTTCGCGTAACCATCATCGGTCAACACTTTTATTATTCCCCATGCCAGCGAGTCTGGATTGCTGGCATAGACTTTGACACCGCTTACATCGTGTTCTACGATTTCAGACAAACCGCCTATGTCCGAGACCACAACTGGGCTTCTTGCTGCCATGGCTTCGAGAGCCACTATCCCGAAGGGTTCAAAAAGTGATGGGACAACCGAAACATTTGCGCATATTTGTAACCGTCTCAGCGTATCATCGTCAACAAACCCTGTGAAAATCACCTTATTGGCCAATCCCATACCTTTAACGAGGCCTGAAAGCTGGTCCTTCATGTAGCCATTACCGACGATTATGAACTTTGCATTAACTCTATCTAGGACTTTTGGAGCAGCGTTGACGAGCACATGTACACCTTTCTCATAGACGAGTCTGCCGACGAAGAGCACGATCTTCTCTTCAGGCAATGCGAATCTGCTCCTGAATTGGCCCAGATCCTCCTTTTCATATTTGGAGTATGTTTCGTGGTCCACGCCGTTTGGAACCATCACGAGTTTGTCCGGAGGAAGTCCGAAAGCCCATTGAACGTGTGAAATCATGTAGTCGCTGCAGCAAATTACCTTCCACGCCTCGTAGGTCAACCACGCCTCGGTCTCCTGAATCATGCGTTCATAATCAAGATGGATGCCATTTCGGCGGCCAGTTTCGGTGGAGTGGATTGTTGCAAAGAGAGGCCTCCTGAACACGTGCTTCAATCCGATTGCGGCAGTCGCTACGAGCCAATCATGAGCATGAATTATGTCGATTTTTCCGTCTAGACTGCGGACAAGAGCGGCGGCCTCCTTCTGCATGTTAACGTTCATCAGATAAACCCATGTTGCAAAATCAGGTGAAGGGTTCTTGTAGGAATCTATCCTGAAAACCTCGACACCGTCAAGAGTCTCATGCGAGGCTGCACCGGGGAAATCACACGTGACCACGTAAACCCTAACCCCGTGGGCCGCTAGGCTTCTTGACAAGTTGTAGACGTGTGCAGAAATTCCACCGATGATTCTTGGCGGAAACTCCCAGGTAAGTATCATCACGCTTAAATCTTGGCCCATCCTGAGCTTTCACCTTCCGCGGTGTCCATATAGGCTGCCAGAACATCCTCAATCCATTTTCCGGAGTCTGGCGAAATGATTTTGATTTTCTCTGCTGGGACTCTGTAGAGCCTAGCAACCTCATTTCTCATCCATTCTGATTTCACGATGAGCCCTTTTGCTTCGTACGTTCCTAGCCACTCAATGCTCTTGATGGCCATGTTGAAGGGATAGTTTGCTCCGTGAGAACGATGCTCCTCCAGACTGTCAACAGAGTAGATGAACGGAATGTCCATTGCCTTCTTCAATGTGACTGCGGCTGGGATGAAATGCCAATCGTGAATGTCAATCAAGTCGACGTGTCTATCAACATTGTAGTAGATGTCTGCAGCTGCTCTTTCAACTTCCTGATTTAAGGTCAGTACCCAAGTGAGGACGCCGATGTGGGTATGAACAGGATTCGTCACTCTGATGGTTTTAACCCCGTCCGAATCATCGTGTCCCCCAGTTGAGAACTCGTGATAGGTTACAACGTAGACTTCGACACTGTTTTTGACGAGTTGGCTTGCAAGCTTCTTCACGTGGTTTGCCAGCTGTCCAACTATTCTGGGTGGGTATTCCCACGAGAGAATTATGACACGCATTTGGTCTTCACTACGTGAAGAGGGCGCAGACCTTGATTATTCCGCTTCCAGTTAAGTAGTACCGCCTTTTTCCCTCATTATCGACAAAACTCTCAGCAAAGCCCTCAGCTTTGTAACCATCCAAGGTTCTCTCGATTTCGCCCAAGTCAATTTGGAGAACCTGAGCGAGATCTTCGCTTCTTCTTGCAAGGTCAGGCGCTGTTGCGCACAAATTGTGCAGTGTCTGAAGAATTCTTTCTGATAATGGTAGTTCCTGTCCCAACCTTGTTCACCATACGAGCGACGATGGGAGATACTGACGCTCTCTTCTTATAAAAGCCTAAGCTTGCTTCAGAAATATCCGGTTGCCGCTCGTGTCTGTTTGGTCAACTCGCGTAATCTCTTATCTAGAATTTTGCTTATTTCTGATTTGTTGTTTAAGAGCAGAGGCAGGGTTGTTGTTCGTAGGGAAGCGCATCTCAGTAGGTATAGGGAGAAAAATGTGGCCTTATGCTTCTCTGGCCGCTGCGTTTTCTAGTGCTGTTACGCCTGGCAGTTTTTTGCCCATAAGAAATTCTATCAGTGCTCCGCCGGCGGTGCTTATGTAGGAGATTTTGTCTGTGAGTTTGAACTCTTGCAGGGCACCTATTGTGTGTCCTCCTCCGGCTAGAGAGTATGCTCTCGAGTTGGCGATTTCTTCGAAGATTTGTTTGGTTCCGAAGCTGAATTCTTTGTTTTCGTAAACGCCCATGGGACCGCTAACCACTATAGTTCTTGCGCTTCGAATTATCTTGCCATAGTCGTCAACCGTGCTTGCCCCAATATCTAACATCATGTAATTTGTCGGCAGTTGCTGAATGGGAATTTCTCTTCGTTTCTTGTTGATCTCCACTGCTACGTCTTTTGGGACTCTGATTTGTTCTGGATACTTTTTTTCTAGTTCTCTTATGCCTGGAATTAGGTCCATGAGTTCTTGCTTTTTCAAGAATTCCATGTTTGGCTTGCCCAGGTCTGTGCCTTTTGCCGCAAGGAATACTTGGCCGACTACGCCACCTGTAAGCACCTGATTTGCTATTTTATTGTCTAGCACATACTTTGATATTTCGAGGGAATCATCTGCCTTTGCGCCGCCTAGAATGAATATGCATGGCTTTTCTGGTTTTTCCAAGACTTTACCCAATGATTTGAGTTCTCTTTCCATTATTCTGCCGGCTGCGCTTGGAAGCACGGCTGTAAAGCCCGTGATTGAAACGTGAGCCCTGTGCGCCGCTGCGAAGGCGTCGTTGACGAAGAAGTCGGCTAATGGTGCGAGGTTTTTGACAAGGTCAGTTTTTGCGTGTTCGTCAGGCGTTCCTTCTTTAGTTTCTCCGGCAAACGTTCTTACGTTGTCTAAGACGAGAATTTCACCGCTTTTCAGTTTTTTGATTTCATTCTTGGCTTTTTCGCCGAAGACATCGTCGACGTACTTGACGGGTCTGCCAAGGGTTTTGCCTAGGATTTCAGCGTGCTGCTTCAAAGGTATGAAGTCTGGGTCACCTTTTCTTCCCTGATGTGCTATAACTACTACTTTGGCACCTTTCTCCGCAAGTTCCTTAATGGTAGTTTCGCCGTGGGCTCGTATTCTTGTGTCTTCAAGTATTTCGTGGGTTTTAGGGTCTACAGGTGAATTGAAGTCAACTCTGACGAGCACCACTTTGTCCTTGACTTTGATATCGTCCAAAGTAAGATATTTTGCCATTGGATTTAACTCCTGATAAAAAGAAAAAGCGGGGGATATTTTAAATTTTTTGACGGAATCTTCTAGATCAGATGAGTCCTTCTTCCTTTCCTATCATTTCGATTTGTTCGACCATGCGGCAGGAGAATCCCCATTCGTTGTCGTACCATGCCAGTACTTTGACGAAGTTCTTGTCTATGACCATCGTTGACTGCGCGTCGAAGACAGCTGAGTAGGTGCTGTGAAGTACATCGGTTGAAACTATTGGGTCTTCCGTGTATTCTAGTATGTTCTTTAATGGGCCATCTGCTGCTTTCTTGAAGGCTGCGTTTATCTCTTCCTTCGTGGTGCTTTTTTTCAGAATAGCCGTTAGGTCGACGATTGAAACATCTGGAGTTGGTACTCTCAGGGCTATTCCGTCTATTTTGCCTGCAAGTTCCGGCATCACTAGGCCAACGGCGTATGCTGCTCCAGTGGTGGTTGGGATCATGTTGATCGCCGCTGCTCTTGCTCGGCGTAAGTCTTTGTGTACGAGGTCTGTTATTCTCTGGTCGTTAGTGTACGAGTGTGCAGTCAGCATGAATGCTCTTTCTACCCCGAAATTGTCATGGAGCACTTTTGTGACGGGCGCGACGCAGTTCGTAGTACATGACGCGTTAGAGATCAAGTTGTGCTTCTTGTGATCGTACATTTGCTGGTTTACACCCAAGACTATGGTTGCATCTGGGTTCTTTGCTGGTGCTGAAATCAAGACTTTTTTGGCTCCTGCTGTCAGGTGTTTTGATGCGCCCTCTCTGTCTGTGAATAAGCCGGTTGATTCGACAGCCAAGAAGACGCCCATGTCTTTCCAAGGCAGTTGTGCTGGGTCTCTTTGTGTCAGCACTTTGAGTTCCTTATTGTTGACAAGCAGGTCGTTTCCTTTCACTTCAACTTGCCCTTTGAATCTTCCGTGCACCGAATCATATTTTAGCAGGTGTGCAAGTGTTTTTGCATCAGTTATGTCGTTGACTGCAACAAAGTCGATATTTGCCTTCTGTTCTAGAGCTGCTCTGTACAGTAATCGTCCGATTCTTCCAAAACCATTTATCGACACTTTCAATGTCATGTGTTTTCACCGTTATTTCAAATCTTGTTGAATACTAGTGAAAAGGCTCTTCTAATTAATTTTCCGACGGAGAACAAAAAGAAATATGGGTGAATGTTCAGCGAAGCTTCATCAGCACCATTTCTGAGGCTAGCACGAGGGGTTCCCAGGTTTCGCATACTGGCGGTGCATATGCCGTATCTGCTTTGGACAGTTCTCGGGTGGTCATCTGTTTCTGTATGGCGAAGGATATTGCGTTGATGCGTTGAGTTACCTCTTCTCCGCCTATGATCTGTGTGCCGATTATTCGTTGTGACTCTTTTTCGACGACGAGTTTCACTTTGATTGGCATTGCGCCTGGGTAATAATCAGCCTTTGTCTTTGAGGTAATGGTGCCCGTCACGGTTTCGATTCTTGCCCTTTGGGCAGCTGCCTCGGTTAGGCCTGTTGAGCCGACGTCAGTGTCGTACAGTCTTGAGATTGAGGAGCCTAGGACTCCTGTGAAGAGCGCGTAGCCTCCTGCTGCGTTGATTCCAGCTATCTTTCCATGTCTGACTGCCACGGTTCCGAATTGCATCAGTGAAGGCTTCTGTGTTACAATGTGGGTGGATTCAGCGCAGTCGCCTACTGCGAAGACGTCTTTGGCGCTTGTTTCCATTCTAGCGTTTGTTTTTATTGCCTTTGTATCTCCTAGAGCTATTCCTGCGTTCACGGCGAGTTGTGTGTTAGCTCTTACGCCGAAGGCGCTTACGATTAGATCTGCTTTGAATTGTTCCCCGCCAGCAACCACTCCTGTCGCTTTTTCGGTTCCGAGGATTTCTTCAACAGGTTTTCCTATTTGGATGTTGATTCCTTTCTGCTGAAGCATCTCTTGAGCTGTCTTTGCCATATCTGCGTCTAGCATTTGGGGTAGAACTTGAGGGAGCATTTCGATGACTGTTACTTTGAGGCCCCTTTCTTGGAGTGCGATGGCTGTTTCTAGGCCGATTAGGCCGGCTCCCATGACTACTGCTGTTTTTGCTCCTTTTTGGATGGCTGCTTCGATTTTTTCTCCATCTTCTATGGATCGAAGTGAATGTATGTCCTGTTTTTCCTTGCCCTTAATCGGAGGTATGAATGAGCTGGCGCCCGTTGATATGATTAGGCTGTCATAGGGGATGGTTTCTGTTTTGCTGTTCTTGTCCGTGGTTTCAATTGTCTTGTTTATTATGTTTATGTTTGTGGCTTTGGTTTCGGTTCTCAGGTTCAATTTCATCATTTGGAAGTATGCAGGTGGAAAAACTATCAGGTTGGAGAAGCTTGGGATCTGTCCTCCTATTACGAATGGAAGGCCGCATCGTGAGTAGCCACAGTGCTTTTCTTCCGTTATCAGCGTGATTTCTGCTGTGCGATCAGTCTTTCTTGCTGCGGATGCAGCGTCTACGCCGGCCGCGTGGGCTCCGATGATGACTATGCGTTTAGGCATTTGTTTTCCTTCATTTTCCTAGGGTTTTGTGCCACTCGGCTGCCTTGTTGAAGTCCATTAGATTGGCTAACTCTAATTGCAAGTTTGACGGTTTTATGACTAGCAGCCAAGCTTTGCCGTACGGGTCTTCGTTCAGCAATTCTGGTTTCGACTGGACTTCTTGGTTAACCTGCTCGACTGTTCCGCTTATGGGTGCAATCAGGTCTGAAACGGCTTTCACTGACTCCACAGTGCCGTAGGGCTCGTTCTGCTTGGTCGTGGCTCCTTGGCTTGGCAATTCTGCATACACGATTTCGCGCATTTGTTTCTGAGCATAGTCAGTTATGCCTACGCGGACTTTGTCGCCTTCAACCTTCAGCCATTCGAACTCCTTAGTGTAGAATAATCCCTCTTTCACTTCTGTTCCGTCTACTTTGACCATTTTATTGTTCACCTCTAAACAAGTGCTGATACTTTCTGGCATCTTAACCTTTAAAATTAACTGTCTGGAAAAGGCTAACCTTACGGAATTAATAGTGCATGAACTGCATCATTAGAGAGGCTGTAAGAGTTCACTTTGCTATCATGACTTCTGTGGCTTTGACTATCGCTTCTACGATGTCGCCGACTTTCACGTTCAGATCTTCAAAAGCTTCCTTCGTTATTACGGCTGTGACAACGGCTGGTGCGGATACTTCAATCTTGACTTTTGCCGTAATGCCATCTTTTTCAACGGAAACAACTTTTCCTTTCAAACGGTTTCTTGCGCTGATCTTCAGACCTCCCACCTCCTCGTACATTCTGTTGGACAGAACCTCACTCAAACAACATTCGAGACGTTTGTACTCGTCTAATAAGCTTTCGCCGCATTCAGTTAATCTTGCGCCGCCACCGCCAGACTCGCCACCTCTGAACGTTTCCAAAACCGGCTGGCCAATCGCTTTTTCAATTCCATGTACATATCCCCAGACATAGCGATAAGACATTCTGAGCTTTCGAGCGGCCTTAGAGATTGATTCTTCCCCTCTTATGCTCTCCAGAATCTCGGCACCACCCTTGCCCAATAAAGGTCTTCCCTTGTACTCTATCCAGATCTTGCCTGAAGGCCTATGTTTGCTGCGCGAGAGCATCTTGACTATATTGTTGTATTGCAATTCTTATAAAGTTATGAACCAGTTACTGCCCCCGCTCGCCCAACTTCAGTCCAGAGTGAATCAGTCAACGTGGTTTTTCCGTGGCTTGTCTGCGCTACAATTCCTGCGTTACGGATATGCTCGTTGTCACCTCATTTACGTCAGCATTTCGTCAGCTAGTCTAAACCGTGGCATGACGACGGTTTCTCTTGGCGCAATTTCATGTTTTAGTCCTAATAACTTGTTCTTGGGCAAGAAGTTTGCGTCGGAGGTTTAACGATCTACAGCTCGATAATACGTTTCAGCGTATCAAACTTGCACTATCATCGTGTAGATCCTATTCAGACAAAAGCGGCCACTCATCTGTGTCCCACTTAATTTTCTTGAGTGTCCAGTCAAACAAACTCTAACGGCAAAACATCAATGAATGTGTTGAAGATGCAATACTCGTTAGCGGAGTTTACTTGTGTGGCAAACTTGCTCACAATCTTTATAAAGGGTCGACATGAATGGAAATGCATAACGGTGAAAATGCATGAAAGCATGGCAAACAATCTTGATAGCAGCCGTAGTGGCGACAATGGTGGTTATCGCTGGAACTATCGCGTATGTTGACCTAAATGCGCGAACGACACTAAGAATCTCCACAACCACAAGCCTCTTCGACACGGGACTCCTAGACGCCGTAAAAGCGGAGTATGAAGCAAGCCATCAGGTTACACTTCAAGTTGTGGAGCAGGGAACAGGTCTCGCCCTCGCAAGCGCATCGGCTGGAGACGCAGACGTAGTACTGGTTCACTCGCCTTCCCAAGAATATCCTTACCTCGCAAACGGCACCTTAGTCTGCAGGAAAATAATCGCTTGGAACTGCTTTGCCATAATTGGACCCGCTTCTGACCCCGCAAAAATCACTGGAGAAAACGCAACCCAAGCATTGCAGAGCATAGTAGCCTATGGGAGAAACCAAACACTTGGAACTATTGTTTGGGTTTCACGAAATGATGGATCTGGTACGTTTACGAAAGAGCAAAGCCTCTGGAAGGCGGCAGGCTATAATTGGACCCAGGTATCTGGGGAGCCTTGGTACGCTTACACGGGAACTGGTATGGCTGATACTTTGAACGTCGCTTACCAGAAAAATGCGTACATACTTTCCGACTTGGGTACTTACCTCGCATTGTCCAGGGCAGGTACTATATCTTCAAAGGCGCTTGTATCAGGAGGCAAATCGTTGTTAAACGTCTACAGCGCATACGCGGTTAACCCTCAAAAAATCAGTAGCGCCAAGTTCAATCAAGCCATAACCTTCATCGAATGGCTCATATCGCTTACAGGACAAAACGTCATAGGCACTTTCGGTGAAGCTAACTATTCGCAATCCCTGTTTTATGGTGCCGTTCAAGCTCTCAAGGACAACGCTCCCCAACCCGATGTATCGTGGATTCAGGACTACGCCTTCTTTAATGGAACCGAATGCCCAGTGCAATATCAAGCCAACCAAACTCAACTCTATCAGTAGTGGTGAAGAGACTGAACCCGATCGTAGGCGGCATAATAAAAGCGTTCCAGCTAATATTCTCTGGAGACCCGACCGTTTATGGCATAGCCTACCGCTCCCTCTTTTTTTCAGGGACCGCAGCAGTTCTTGCTATTCTATGGGGGACCCCCATAGCCATGCTATTAAGCCTGAAAGACTTTCCGGGCAGATCCTTAGTTAAGGGGTTTTTTACATCTCTAATAGGCATGCCTACGGTGGCATTGGGCCTGATCCTTTTCCTACTTTTCTCAAAGGATGGACCCTTAGGGTTTCTGCAGCTGCTCTATACGCCCGGAGGGGTAATCCTGGGAGAAGCCATACTTGTAACCCCTCTAATCATCAGCATAGCTGTTAATGCCATAGAATCAGTAGATCCTGAAATAATGAACCTAGCCGAAACTCTAGGGGCGTCAGAATCACAGGCATACATGGCTGTCCTGAAAGAAGCGGCCAACGGCGTTATTTTTTCGGACTTAGCCTGTTTTAATCGGGCCTTCGCCGAGCTGGGTGTCGCGCTCATTGTAGGGGGCAGCATTGTTGCCCGAGTAGGCGGCACCGACGTGTTGACGACGGACATTTCAATGTACATAGCAAGAGGCAACTTCAGCATGGCAATTGCCCTTGCGATGATACTGCTTGTGATAGTTTTCGGTATAAACCTAATAATACTAATTGCCAAAAATCCAAAGGCAATAATTACTTGGGGCAAAATGCCTCAATAAAGCCCTAAAGAGACATTTCGGTCAGCGAAAAAATGGCAGTGCTTGCAGAACTGAAAAATCTCACGAAATACTACGGCCCTAGAATGGTGCTGAATCATATTACCATGCAGGTTTATGAAGGCGAAATACTCGCGCTGCTAGGTCCCAACGGATCTGGAAAAACCACGTTGCTAAAAGTCTTGGCCTTCCTATTGAAACCTGACGATGGAGAGATCAAGTTCCAAGGTGAAATAATTGACGAAAAGAATTCAGAGCGCATGCGCCTGCAAAGCACATTGGTATTCCAGAGGAATCTGCTCTTCAACACCACGGTATTCAACAACGTTGCTTATGGCCTGAGAGTCCGAAGAGTGCCGAAAATCGAAATTGCCACGGAAGTCACTGGAGCGCTGAAAATAGTGAAGCTGGATGGCTTCGAAAAGCGTTCAGCAAAGAAACTTTCAGGGGGTGAACAGCAAAGGGTAGCTCTAGCGAGAGCTCTTGTTCTGAAGACCAAACTTCTTCTGTTAGATGAGCCGATGGCGAACTTGGACCCGAAGAATGCTTCAATTCTTGAGGAGGTTATCGTAACGGCTAACCGTGAGTTGAAAACTACGATTGTGTTGGCCACGCATAACATGTTCGAGGCTAAGACTATGCCTCATCGCATAGCGCTGATAAACGATGGAAGAATAACCGAAGTCGGATCATCAGCGGATATTTTCGGCAGGCTTTCAAAGAACTTGGCCAGTTTCGCAGCTGTTGACAATACTTTCAAAGGAACCGCGAAAATCACGGAAGCTGGCACATCAATTGTGGATGTAGGCAATGGCATATTAATCGAAGCGGCATTTCAAAGACAGGATGAGACTTCCGTTTTCATCAGTCCTCAAGACATAATCCTATCAAAGAGGTCTTTGGAATCCAGCGCCAGGAATGTGTTTAGAGGCAGAATCACTCAAATCTCGGATTTAGGTTCGCTCGTGAAGCTCACAGTCAACGTAGGAAAGCTTTTCGTTGTTCAAATAACCAAGAGGTCCTTCAGTGAGATGGATCTCAATCTAGGGGATGAAGTTTTCATCGCCTTCAAAGCCTCGAGTGTGCAAATGCTCTAAAATATAGAAGGGCGGCCATATGTCGGACGCTTCACGTTTGAGAATCATGGGTTTGCATTAGGAAATCGTTGGGCAGTTGACCAAAGTTGATGTTGAAGTTGCCAAAATGTCGGATTAGAGGGCAATCATCATGATTTGGTCTTAGAGACGAACAGTCATACCAAGCTTGGTAACAAGCAGATAGTGTACGTTGCAGATGAGGATGAAGCCTTGGAGCTTGTCGGGACGGCGCTGAAGAAGGGGTTGAAGGCAGAGGCGGCCCGGATCACATTGGAAGATCTGTTCGTTAGGCTTGTCGGCAGGGGTGAAGAAGCTTGAACCTGAAACCAGTGAAAGACGCGCTCATAATAGCAGAGCTTAAATCAATGCCCGACTTGAAGAGGAACCCGTCGATGGTGCTTCTCGTAGGAGTCATCAGTTCCTTCCCACTGTTCTACGTTCTTGTTTTCGGCGGAAACATCGGTTACGGGCTCGTGGGAGCTATGGTTGCAACAATTAGTTTTATCGGATTGGTAGCAGCCATTCAGGATATCTCGTTCGATCGTTACGTGAAGATAAGGGAAATGATAGTGGCCATGCCTGTGAATCCTGTCTCGTATGCTGTCGGAGTGGCTCTCGGACCTCTTCTGATCTCGGCGCCTGGGTTGATCTTCTTCATGGGACTGAGTGTAATGCTCGGCGCTTTGCCCATTCTTTCTGTCGGGTGGGCTGTTGCCCTGTTGATACTTTGTTGGGCTGCGGCCAGCAGCATCGGGTTCATCATATCCACATATCTCCGGAATGCAAGCGTCTACACACTCGGCAACATAGGCAACATACTTGGCCTGGGCTTGGTCTTTATGCCACCGGTGTATTATCGGGAAGAAGTCTTAGGCGGCTTGAGATGGTTGTCCATGATTTTTCCAACGTCGAACGTCGCTGGCCTGATCAGATACTATTCCGGAACGATGCCGCTGACTTTTGATATGGTGCTCGTCCGATGGCTCATTCTCGCTGCAACAGTAGTTGTCTCGATAATCGTCGTGTCGTTCAAGGCCAAATGGCGGGAAACCTAGTCGTTAAGAAAAGCTAGCGTAATTCTCGATGATAATTGGTGGGCGTGTACGTGATCTTTTGAAGCTTTTTGCGTCATTGTTGGAAACAGCGACAAGCCTTTAACTGTTCTCGAACCTCCAGTATAGGCAGGAAGCGTTACCGTTCAACATGAGTGCTAGATCGACACCTCAGGTTTCAAGGAAGATTCTTCTGTTTACTGTTGTTGGATTGCTCGTGTTAGTGGTTTACTTATGCTATTTTGTAGGCGCTTTGAACATTGCTGATGTGATCAACCAGACAAACCTCTTCATCTACGCCTCGGCGTTCATCGCATTCTTGTTAAACGTTCTCTTCTCGGCGTTGACTTGGCGGGATCTCCTGAATAATCTAAATGTGAAAATCAAGATTCGAAGAGCGCTATTGTTCACGTTCGCCGGAATGTTCATTGATGCAACCGTTCCTGACCCTGGCTGGTCCGGCGATCTGTCCAGGGCTTACATGCTGGCAAAAACTTCTGATCTGGACACCGGAAGAATCGTCGCTTCTGTCGTGGGTCAAAAAATCATCAGCCTGGTAATCACCGTTTTCGATCTGATACTGGGTCTAGCCCTCCTAAGTTTGAACTTCACTCTTCCAGGCATAGTCCTAGTCTTTATTGTCATCGTCTCGTTCCTATCAGCTTTTTCATTGTTTATAGTGTGCTATCTGAGCGCCAAACCCAAAGCCACAAGAAGGATCCTTGACTGGCTGATCCACATAGCATGCTTCGTGCGAAGAGGTCACTGGAACCCGCAGGGTTTTCGAGCGAAAGCGGAAGAAATGTTGAATCAGTATCATGCGGGCATCAGAACTTTAGGCAGTAACCTCAGAGCCCTGATCCGGCCAGTCATGTTCGCTCTTATAGGATGGGGGTTTGAGCTTTCAGTCACGTTCCTAGCGTTTGCCTCCATAGGGTACCCGGTGCCGGTGGACAAGGTTCTGATAGTTTACGCTCTGACCGGAAGCCTGCAGGTAATCGGCGTCGCCTTCGTGGGGTTCACTGAAATAATCATGAGCGGTTCATACACAGTGCTCGGCATTCCAGCGGCGGTTGGTCTATACGCAACCTTGCTAAGCAGAATCGTGACCCTCTGGTTCAAACTCGTCGTGGCCTACGTTGCTTTTCAATGGGCGGGTGTCAAGATTCTCTTAGACAAGAAGCCATTACCTGCAAAGTAGAGGGGTTCTCTTTCTCCATCGGGAAAAACGCTTGGGTCATAACCAGTGAATCATTTAAGCTGTGAATAAACTATGTGACTTAATCGCGCTTGGAAGAGAGACGGGACTTGAGTCGGAAAGACAGCGCTCCTTCAGATATGGAGGAGCTCAGCAGGAAACTTGATCAGATAATTCGTAGGCTGGACCTTCTTGAAGAGGTGATTCTTGACAAGCCAGAATATGATGGTTTAGCGGCCACGTTGAGGCTGACGAAGGTGGGCATCGGCATGTACGGTGAACCGTTGAAGATTGCCTCTCGTTTGAGGAACGCTGAAAGATACTTGCGTCAGAAATCGATTGCTCAGGATGACATTTCCAGATGCATCGTTCAAGCGTTGGCTTTGAAGGGGGCCTTAAACCTGTCTGCCATAACGCGGCAGGTGGCCACGATGAGAGGAAAAGCAAGCAGGCGTATAGTGCGGGAAAGGGTCGGGAAGCTATTGATGCAGGGCATCGTTGAGAAGAAGGTGGGCAGGGTTCCCGTTTATGAGTTGGTGGAGAAGGATGACCACTAGTCTGGTCACTATTGCACAGAACACGTAACTGGAGTGACCACTCCTATGTGTGTTTTGAGGTGGAGAGAAATGAAGTATGGATATGTAAATAATAAGAACGGGAAACACGGCGTGTTCTTCCCTGGTGCAGAGACGCGTTTATGTTCACCCAAGATATCTGAGACTGACTATCGCGAATCGAAAGACCAAATCAGCTTGGATGAAGTGAAAGCAAAAGCCACTCCGATGCAGTTGAATCTGACCCTCGGGTGAAAAATCTAGGAGGTGAAAAATGATGATTGACAGTGATAGAAAAGACAGAAAAGTAGAGGCTGAAAACGTTAGGGAGATTCTCAGTGTTGTTTCGTCCGAGGTTCCAACACTGATAAAAAGCATACTCGCATCAGTCTTCTCTGAGGAAGCAGGAAAAAACATGGGCAAGGCCGCAGCGGCATACTATAAGGAACTGAAAAACGGCGGACTGCCTGAGCAGGTAGCCGTCAAGCTGACAGAGGACTATATGCGGACCTTCACGAGTCTAGGCGACATGTTCCGAGGCGTTGGCAGAGGAAGAGGGGAGAAGAGCGGAGACGAAATCAGCGAAGAAATCGAAAGAAGAATCCGCGAAAAGCTTGACAAAAGGAAACAGGAAAAAGAAGAAGATGAGTGATCTCTCCCCTCTCTCACTAAGCTGAGGTGTTCAAGATGAGCGAAGCATCAACTTTAGCGAGCGTGATACGGTCCACTCCATATTTGATTCGTATGCTCCTCAGCCTTTCTTGGATGTATGCGACTCTGGGCAGGCGAGTCCGAAAAACCAAGAGGGCCTTCGAAGAACAGCTCATCATGGGGGGAATGGCCAAAAATGATGCTGTCCGGCTCAGCATGTGCTTTGATGAACTCAAGAATAGCATGACCCAAACGCTCAGACAAGGAATTATGCGCGGTCTCTAGAATCAGGAGACAAGCTTGCAAAGGCCTTAAACTAAGCGCATCATTTTTTTTCGTCGATGCTTGGCCTCGATTGGATAAACACGTATATATAGACTATATATTTTGTGTTCAAAAAGCTATTGAGCATACGCTGCTTCTTCACTGGTGGTGAGAAGGGAATGAAGAGGACATCCTTGTTTGATTACGAAGTACCGCACTACAGAAAACGTCCGACTGAATGGGTGCGGAAAAAGCAAACTCGATAGCTACGTGAATGAATTTCAGCCGCGTATTTTTTGGCGTTCAGTGGCACGTGGAACAGGGTAGAGCATCAAACAAGTCTACAATGGAAAACCCGGGCTAATCATGGCTCCGTGAGAACGAATGTTGAGGGTTGAGGAAACAGTTGGAGGGTGGCGGATCGACTGCAAAGAAGAATTCGGATGAAGAAAAGCCCTTACGACACTAATCTTGAAAATGTGGCCTTGGTTTTCTTGCTAGCGGCTTGGCCCTGCAATGTATTAATAATGCGTTCATGGAATCAGGTGGATAATCGGAAATGGTTTGTCAACGTTTCCTCTTGCCTTGGATAAACTCTTCTACGGACTGTTTCGCCGCTTGGTCAGGGATCTGAATGGGCGGGTGTTTGAATGCGTACGATGATATGCTTAGGAGTTGGCCGGCTATTTTCCGATCTAGTGCCAGCTTCACGGCTCTGATGATGTCTATGACCACGCCTGCGCTGTTCGGTGAGTCCTCGACTTCAAGCTTCACCGTCATCGTCAAAGGTCTGTCGCCGAACTTTCTACCCTTCAGCCACAGATAACAGATCTTCTTGTTACGCAAGAACGGCACGTAGTCAGAAGGTCCGATCCTAGTTGGCAGGTCGTAGGGCACCATGCTCGTGACAGCCTCCGTCTTGCTGATCCGCTTGGTCTTCAGCCGTTCCTCAACAGTCATGTTTTGAAAGTCAGTATCTCCTCCGAGGTTCAGCTGATACGTCTCATCAATGACTACTCCCCTGTCCACGCATAGCCTCGCAAGATTTCGATGCAGGATCGTTGCACCGACTTGGCTCTTTATGTCGTCGCCGGCGATCGGCAACCCTTTTTCCTCAAACTTCTTTGCCCATGCGCCGTCTGACGCGATAAACTCGGGCATGCAGTTTATGAAGGCACACCCTGCGTCCAAAGCTGCTTGGGCATAAAATCGCGCTGCATCTCTGCTGCCAACTGGCAGGTAATTCACGAGGATGTTTGCCTTTGCTTTCTTTAGCGTTTCCACGACATCAACGGGGTTGATCTCTCCTTCCTCATAAACGTGAAAGACTTTTTTCATGTGTTCGGCCGCACCATCCATAATGGGAGCAGCTGAAACCTTGACGTGCAGAGGCGGCACTTTGGCAAACTTGGCGCAGCAGTTCGGTTCGGTGAATATGGCTTCGGCAAGGTCTTTTCCGATTTTCTTCGTGTTCACTTCGAACGCAGCCACGAACTTTACGTCTCTTATGTGGTATCCGCCGAAATTCACGTGCATTAACCCAGGCACCATTGCGTCTTCCTTTGCGTCCTTGTAGTACTGCACTCCTTGAACCAAGGCTGAGGCTGAATTGCCCACGCCTACGAGTGCTACCCGGATTTCTGGCAATTTAAGCATCCTCCGTGGATTGATTAGCTAAGGTTTTAGCCTCTGTTTGCTCTTTAATCTTTCCCAGATTGTGATAAGCTTAAAAGGTAACTTGAGTAGAGAAGCAATGAGAATGGTGAACAGTCGTGGACGGAGGAGAAGTTACCGTAAAGTTTGAACCTTTTGAAGAAATCGTGGTGATGGAACGCGACTTCTTTGCGACTGCTGACGAGATCGCAAGGTTTGCATCTATTATTGCCGGAGGCAAAACAGCAGGGCTTTATTGGGCTGAGGGCGTGGTTTTCCTGTACTTTCCAATTCCAGCCTCAACAGAGACACTCGCCAAAGAACTTATAGAACACAAGCGGGTGTACTGGTCCTTTGTCGGTTATGCGTTGATGCCGAAGTACCAGCCAATCATTGAAACCAGGGAGAAGATGATCGTTCCAGTTGTCGACATGTCTTCCAACACGCTGATCAGGAAAGTCGCAGCTTGGCTTAAAGAACAAAAATAGCAATTCTTTCTGGATATCCCAACTTTTTCTTGAACGCCAACAAGGAGTCCAGGCTTGTTGAAGGCTCTATGCTTAAGAGGTAGAATCTTCTCTGGGAAAGGCGGTGGAGCAAGGTTCCTCAATCTTGCGTGGGTGAGACAGCAAGTGGAAGAGAAATCGGGTTTTTCTCCCTACCCAGGGACGTTGAACATAAGGCTAACCGCAGAAAGTACTAATCTGAAAAGGACGCTGGTGAAAGCGCCAGGCGTTGAGATAGTGCCTGTTCCGGGTTTTTGTCCTGGGAAACTCTTCAGGGCTAGTCTAATGGGTTTAGGATGTGCCGTCGTTATTCCAGAAGTCCCTGGTTATCCGGAAGATGTCATAGAAGTGATATCATCAGTAAACTTGAGGAAAAGATTCAATCTTGCCGATTGCGATCTGTGTGAAGTTGAAGTCACGTTTTAGCTTGCTTTTTCCGCTTTTTTTTCCAGGAAGTCCTTTGTGTATTCTTGAAGGTAGCCTTTCTTCTGAAGATAGAGCCCGTATCTTGAAAGGGCGCTCATTGCTCTTGCAGTGTCTTCTGGTGAAGAGTAAGCCGGAATGCCCAGTCGGTCAAACCTTAGACGAATGCTCACTGCCATTTCCGTCTCGCCGATGTCGCATGCAACGATGGGCTTTTCGTATAGGCTGGCCACTTTTGCGACCTTGTCGACGTAGTCTTCCTGCAAGGCCGGCATCTGGTGTAGACCAAGCATTATTATTCCATCAATATCTGGGTCTTGGAAGAGGATCTCTGTGGCCATTTCAAGCATCTCTGAGGTGCCTGAACCTGTTACGTCTACAGGATTCAAGTTTGTCGCGAACTTGGGAAGCTTTCCATCAGTCTTCAACTTCTCAAACTTCGCAATCGTTTCTTCAGAGAATCGCTTGACTGTCAATCCTATCATTCCGCATTCGTCAACTGCCATTATTCCTGGGCCTCCTGCATCAGTGATTATCCCGACGTTTTTGCCTTTGGCAGGCACCTGCATCGACAATGCCTTTCCAGCGTGGAAGAATTCATCCATATCCTGTGCCCTCAGCACGCCTGTTTGTTCGAAGGCAGCATCATATATCTTGTCTGACCCTGCTATGGCGCCTGTGTGTGAGGCGGCGGCTCGTGCGCCAGCGTCTGTTCTTCCTGACTTCAGCGCGACGACGGGCTTCTTTCTAGTGATTTCCTGTGCTGCTTCCATGAACTTTCTTCCCGATTTTATGTCCTCAACGTATAGTAGTATCACTTTTGTTTCATTGTCATGGTACAGGTAACGCAGCATTTCCGCTTCGTCGACGTCGATTTTGTTTCCGAAACTCACGAACTTGCTGACTCCTGTGTGTAGACCTGCCAAGTAGTCGAGTGCTGCAACCCCAAACGCGCCGCTCTGGGTGACGATCGCTATGTTGCCTGGCAGGGGCCTCGGGGTTGCCACAACCTCGTCTCCTGTCGTCAGAACCTTTGTTTCGGGCAGGAACAGCATGTCCACGCCTGTTCGCGAGTCAAATACGCCGAGGCAGTTTGGTCCCAAAACCCTCATTCCAGCTTCTCTGGCTATTGTTGCCACTTCATTTTCGAGGTCGTGGTTTCCCACCTCGCCGAAGCCAGCGCTGATTATTACTGCAGACTTGACCTTCTTGGCTGCTGCATCCTTCATGATTTGAGGCACGATGTTCGCCGGGACGATGATGACGATCAAATCGAGATCCCCTCGAATCTTCGTCACGGACGGAACACATTTGACGCCTAAGACTGAGTTTTCGTTAGGGTTAACGGCGTATATTTCACCCTTGAAGACTTGTCTCCTCTTGTTTTCAACAAAATTCTTGAAGATGACGTGCCCCGCCTTGTCTGCCTTTCTTGTCGCTCCCACGACCGCGACGGAGCGAGGGTTGAAGAAGGCTTGGAGCTGCTTAACTGTTTCTTCCATCGACGTTTTCACCGCCTGCTTCTTAGAATAACTATGGGTTTATGTTTTACTGTCTGAAGCATTTCCCAACTCACGTCAGCTAGGTCCACTTTGAATCTGTCGGCCATGTCCCACACTGTTCGTCCCGCACCCGACCCTCTCGCGCGATTGGCAGCCTCAGCAATTTCTAGAGCATCTTCAACCTGTACTTCACATCCTGCAATGGCCAGGGGTGTGGCCCTTCTCCTGAGCTTGAAGAATCTTCCTGCGACATAGGCAAAGACTCCTGCAAAAGAATGGATGCCGCTGAACGAGCTTGATCTTGGGGAGAAGTGGAAGTTTCTGAAAGAGTAGGTCTTGTCCGTATCAGAGATTATCACGCATACTTTCTTGTGTGATTCTTGCAGCAGTTCTTTTCGTATTCGTTGGGCTATTCCACGCGCGTTTCCTAACGGTAGACTCACGTAAGAGTAAGCCAAGTTGCTTGCATCTATGCCGCCCTCTGAACCGAACATTAACGCTTGCGGGAGACCGCAATGTTGCAGTGCCACTTGTTTGTGGCGGCTTCCCTCTTCGAATGGGTACTCGCGGAGACGCTTCAGGAACATTACGGGAAGATGGCACAGCGGACCTAGAATGTAGCCCCAAACGGTTCGCATCCAGAATTTTGCGATAAACTCTGAGCTTAGTGTGGGCTCTACTGAGCTCTCGTCGACGATATTGTTAAGAGCTGTTGAAATCGCTTTCTCCGAAACCACAACGAAGTCGCCATCATCGATCTTTTCTTTTGCGCTTTCGGTGATCTCCTGAACGTAGTCGGTCTTAGGCATCCAGTATTTTGTTGCAATAGCCAGGATTCTGTATCGGGTCATTCTTATCGCGTTTTCCGAAAAGACGATTGGCCGCTGCTACAACGCCTGGAATTTCTTCTTTATCTCTGCGATGTCGCAATCTTGGGGTTTCATTTTTCCTTCGGAACAGTATCCCAGCTCGACGCATGTTGGCCCAACGTTTTCGAACAGTGCCGGCGCGGCCTTCTTGACTTGTCTAAGCATTTCAGTTGCAGCTTCTCTCATCTCCCACTGAGCGCGTGCACAACAGCGGACGTTGAAGAAATGTCTCAGTTCACGTGCGTTCATGGTCACTATTATGTTTGTTTTCGCGGCGTTCGGCAGAATGAAACGTGCGTCTTCCTTTGGAATTCCTTTCTGTAGAAGGTTTTGGTAAGTTTCGGAGATCTTCTTCAGTGTTTCGTCAAATTCCTTCTTTGCGTCGGCATCCCGTGTTATGCTTGGCGGCGTGACATAGTTCTTTAGCGTGTCGTAACGGACGTACCGTTGGCTTTGTTGCGTATAGGAGGCTATGCGATGCCTGACGAGCTGGTGTGTCATGGCCCTCGAGACGCCTTCGATGCTGAAGGTGAACGATGCATGCTCAATCACCGAGCCATGTCCGTAGCCTGTCACTCGTTTGATTACTTCTTTGGCTGTGTCTGGGTCTATCTTCGCAAAGATTTCGGATGGGGTTCCACTTTTGGTCGTCGTCAGGGCCGCTGCGCCACACAGACGTTCAGCGTCGGCCGTGTATCTGAGAAGCTGGACTTTCAATCTTTAACCTCAGTTTTCAATCTAGCTTTAAGGTAATAAGTTTGCTTTGCGCAGAAAAAGGCGTTGTTCAAGAGTTTTTTCTAGATGCGAGAGTAGACACGATCGCTCGTGTATTTTCCGCTGCTCATTTCTTCGTCTATTTCTTCTAGCAGCAATATTCGCTTGAAGGTCGGTGGATGTGTTGCGAATAAGCTGTTCACTTTTGTCCATGTGGATTTTGCTTCTTTTTCCATGGCCTGTTCCAATTCTTTTTCGTCGAGTACGCCGTCGTGGTCCAGGTCGTACTCTTCCTTTTTGTCCATTATCTCCTTGACTTCCTCTTTGGCTTGCACTGGATCTCCTATGAAGAAGGCTCTCACTCCCGCGGAAGGTTTCGGCGAAAGAGATAGGCCGTATGTGATTTTTGCGAGTGCGCTCTCTAGGCTTCTCGGTGAACCCGTGACGTAGGCTGAGTAAGCGTCTGAATAATGTTCTCGCAACCTGCTGAGCCTCATCACGCCCAGTAGCGAGACGATGTAGACCACGAAGGACAATGCTCCGATTGCGGCCAGTGCTATTTCAATGCCTCCTTGGTTTTTGTCCCTTGACCTGCCTGACATCCATGCTGCTGTCCACGTTCCGCGCGCCACAAGATAAGCTAACAGTGGTAAAGCCGAGAGCACGGTCATCACCACGTAGTCTTTGTGTTTTATGTGTCCCAGCTCGTGTCCTATCACGCCTTTGATTTCGTCTTCGTTCAGGTTCTTGAGTAGTCCTTCGTGAACCGCTAGAGTTGCTGTCGTCGAGGTTCTTCCGAAAACGAAAGCGTTTGGAGTGTTGTCTGGAACTATTGCCAGCTTCGGCATTGGTATTGCGCTCTTGTCTGCTAATTCTTTTACGGTGGATTCGAGCCATGGGTTTTCCCCGGGTTTCAAATATTGCAGGTGAGTTGACATTTTGACTATGGCTGGTCCTATGAGATACTGGAATAGTATGAAAATGACTGGAAGTGCGACTATGAGCATTATGTTAGAAATCAAATCTAGCTGAACGACAAATGTCTGGACGATGACCAATATCACCGCCAAGAACAGGGCAAAAATAAAGGCCACTATGAATATACTCGTTCCCATCGCAAGCTTCAGCTGAGCCAATGTGGCCAACGTATTCACCCTTTATGCTCTTATGACAGAAAATCGAGCAAGAATTAAAGTTTTCGAGACGTGCTCAAGGGAAAACTAGGATAGTAGGTTATTTCCACAGGGATGAAGAATTTGAGCATTAAGTGCTTGCTCTTTCTCGAAGATCGGTGCACATGTGACAGATGTTGTAGTATCCCTCAGGCCTTGGCTCGACGCCTTTTTTCTTTGCCCATTTTGTCAGTCCGTTCATGCCTTTTTCAAGTATTGATTTGGCTTCAGGAATTCTGAACGGATCATAATTCTTTAGGATATCAATGATGTCTGATTTAAACGCGTTTCCGATGTAGAAATTCTCGTAGACAACAACTCTTCCGTCTGGTTCTACGGAAATTGTCTTGACTGAATCAAGCTTTTCCGTGTAGGGTATGTCACCGCATTTTCCCTTCGGCACTGACGTTCTCGGTGGAAGGAATTCTGCTAAAGATGAGCGGGCTCTTCCTTTGGGCTGCACGCTGTTTCCTTCACTCTCTTCTGCGTGCAGATTGCGGAGTTTCTGCAAGATTGTTTTGGTTCTGCGATTGTATTTGTTGTCATGATCTTTAGACACGACCCAACATGGATTCCACCGCACGCGTTCGATTCCCGCCTCGATGAGTGACTTTGCGGCCTTCTTAACAGTCTTAAGCGGAATGAATTCTTGATGAAAGCAGTCGACCGAAATTGAGACTTCATTAACACCAGATTTCGCGAGGTTCTGGGCGATTTCCTGAATCTTTTCTGCTTTTGTCGACCAGAAACCGTTCGTGATGACATCTCGAATAGGAATACCCACTTTCTTTGCTTGTTCGTGGATTGCGCAGACTATTTCAGGATAGAGCAGAGGCTCTCCGCCAAACGTCATGATTGATTTTGGAGCGTACGCTTGACCGACCTTTCTGACGATCTCAACGGCCTTGTCCTTGTCAACGTGACTTGGAAACCTCTTCCCTTTCTCTTCTTCACTGAGTTGGCAATGGCTGCATTTTGAGTTGCAGAGATAGGTTACGATGAATTCGATCCGCTCTACAACCAGATATTTGCCCAAGCATGTTGCCATCCGCATCTACTTACAACATGGCCCGACTAAACTATAACGTTTCTTCCGCGGAAACAGCGTGAATGAAGAGAACAGGTTGCTTTTTCGTATCAATCTCTTTGGCGCGTCAAAATGGTGCTCCGGCCGGGATTTGGACCCGGGTCCACGGCTTTCCATCACTTTGAAGTGTCGAGAGGCCGTAATACATGGTCCTTTGTAAGGTTTGACCGGACTATACTACCGGAGCCCTGAAGATTGGTTTCTCTGGGGGATAAATATCTTTTCACGTGTTTGCGATTGTGAGAGTGCATTTCGTCATTGCATTAACTCGGTAATGCTTGGCGAAAATTGCAGCGATGCGAATGTTCACCTGGAAATCCTCATAAACACGAAGCGACCACAATTCAGTGCAAACTCGTTTCAACACTCGGGAAAAGAGAGGTTGTTCCGTCTGGATTCAGGCGATGAGGCTTCAGGGCAATGAGTAGAAAGACCATTTATTTTCCTCACAATTTTTTAATGTTTGCAGTCTTGGTGCTGGTTCTAATTGTGGTGGTAGGTCTGATTTTCATCGGCGTCGTCGGTACGGCCTTCATGGATGTTGGGTTGAGCCCAGCCATAATCGTCTTGATTCTTGTCGGTACCTTTGTGGGAAGCTACGTTAACATTCCGGTTTTGAAGCTTAGAAGTTCGAGACCGATCACATAGGAAGATTACGTGAACTTTTTTGGAGTCGTTTTTCGAATTCCGAAGGTTGGATATGATGAAGCTACGACGATGGTTGCCATTAACGTGGGAGGAGCGGTGATACTGTCTCTTGTCTCATTCTATCTATTGTGGAGGTTGCCGTCGATCATATTATATGCAATAGTGGGTATCGTTGTGGTTGCGTTAGTAACTCATGCTGTCGCGAGGCCAGTGAAAGGAGTGGGCATCACGACACCTTTCTTGGTTCCCCCCATTGCGGCTGCTCTATTGGCTTATGTTCTTCCCTCAGGGGCGCCAAAAGTAATCGCTTACGTATCGGGCGTGTTGGGCACACTTATCGGTGCAGACCTGTCAAACCTTAACGTCATTCCTGAGCTCGGGGCGCCAGTCGCAAGCATAGGCGGAGCAGGAACGTTTGACGGTGTCTTTCTAAGCGGCATAATAGCTGTCCTTCTAGCCTAGATAGTACCTGTTTATTAGCAGGAGCCTGCGCCAGCTAGCATTTACAACGGCTAGCAGCGACGCATAATGGAAAGACAAACCATCGTGCTTGGCCTCAGGCATGTATCACCTTTTCCGCACGAATAGTGGAAGTCGTTTAGTTGTTAAGGTGAGTTGGTGCTGATTCTGATGTTAAAAAGAAGAGGGAGGAAAAGCTTGGGTCGTGGAAGCGCGTGGGTGTTCCAGTTCAGTCTGAGAACTCGTTTGGAACCTATCATTCGGCATTTTCATCCTCAGCGGCCGTAGGAACGATTGTGACCTCCACTAGCTTTTCTCCGCGAAGGATTGAGAGTTTAGTTTTTCTTCCGATTACATCGTCAGCTAGAAGTCTTGGAAGGTCATAGAAGCTCGTCACGGGTTTTTCGTTGAACTTGACTATCACGTCTCCCATCGTCAATCCAGCTTTCTTCGCGGGGGTCCCGGCCTCCACCGAGAAAACCATGACTCCAGTGTTTTGATCGATGTGGACCTGACTTTCGACTTCTTCGGGAATTGAAACAGTGTCCGATACTATGCCCAAATATGCCCTTTTGATCTTTCCTGCAGTCATTAGCCTTTCGACAGTGTCTCTGACTTTGTTGATTGGAATTGCTATGCCGCGAGACCAAACGTAGGCAGCGTTCAGACCTATCATCTTGCCCGATACGTCCACTAGCGGCCCACCTGAAAAGCCCGGGTTGAGTCTAGCATCGGTTGCTATTACGTTTTCCATGGCTGTTCCTCTCCATCCCCTGAGTGTGCTGCCTACGCTTGTGATTATGCCTGTCGTTGCGCTCAGTTGCCTGTTGAAGGGGTTGGCGAGGGCTAGAACGAATTGGCCTGTGTTCAGCTTTTCAGAATCTCCGAGTTCTATTGCCTTCAGGTTTTTCTCTTCAGTCTTAAGCAGTGCTATGTCGGAATAGGGATCAACGCCGACTGTTTTGGCCTCAAGGATCTTTCCTCCTAGACCTATTCTGACCGAGGCACTTCTTCCGAGAACATGATTGCATGTCACTATGTAACCATCTGGTCTAAAGACGATGCCTGTGCCTCTTGTCATCGCAGAGTTGATGCTTGCGACGGATGGCACGAGTTTTTGAACAAGTTCGGCAGTAGCGTCAGAAAGCGACTTCAATATTTGTAGAGGACTACTTGTCTGACTCATACTTTTTCACCCAAAACAAACAGGACGATGTCGTATTTGTTGACTGAGGAAAGAAGAAAGTCAGTCACGGCTACGCTGACGTCAAATGGAGGCTGGAGTCAGCTCCGATACCGTACGCATAGTCGACGCGTTTAAGTAACCCGGAACCCGAACAGAGTCTGCCTATATAGGCCATCAGTTGGTAGGAGGCTTTCAGAGCCATGTTCAGGTTTTTCCCATGCAGGAACTTGGCCTCTATCGTGAGCGTTGTCTCCGACATGCTTGCTTCAACTTGGATGCTGCCGTCTTCGGTGATCCACTTGAGGGTGAGGCCTTCACCGTTTTCTGAGAGGCCTAACCAACGAAGCAGGCCGAACCATCTTCCTTTAAGGTTTGAGGCAAGTTGCGGAACTGAAGTGTAAGACGGCAGGAACGTTTGAAGCAGAGGCACGTGTGATTCATCGCTAAAGTGCGGGTGTAGCCTTGTGTACTCATTGATCTTCGGCGTGACCTTGTAGCCCGCAGAGTCTTTGCTCACGATGCCCTCTTGTTCTAACCTGCCAAGAATCCTAGACAACGTTTCAGGATGTAGACCCATCCTTCTCTTCAGCCCGTCGAAAGTAAACAGGGTCAAGTCCTCTTCGTCTATCAGGGTTAGAACCTCAGCGTCCCGTTCGCCGTATGAAGACTCAGGGAAATCGTGCCGTTCATCATCCAAGATGACGTCGCTTCCTTTCATTCGTTCTGTTTGTGGGCCCTTTCGGTTCAGATATGATCGCGTTATTTATGGTTTGCTTAGATATGTCGATCTTCTAAATAGAAGCAACGGGGAGCAGAAACCAAAGCGTAGGTGAGATTCAATTACCTGTAAACGCATGTTTTAGAGATCATCAGGAAACACGAAACGCATGCGATTTTTGTCCTCAGCTACTGGCGCTCACACGTTCTTTGTTCGGCTTCTTTTCACGATGCTGATCTCTCTTGTTGGGGCGAAGATCTCGATGTTCAGGGGTGGGAAATGTAGTTTATGTCCACACGAGGGGCAGTTAGTGCCGAGTTTCCGTTGAATACTCTCGAAGTATGTAGGGCTCTTGTAGGATCCGTCCTGCAACAGGGGGCTCGGGTCCTCGTAAAGGACAGATCCGCATCGGCTACAACAAAAAATGAAAACCATATTTTCACTATCCCATGTCAAAGAGTTTGGTGTCGCACAACGTGTTTCAGCTCGATTCGCTCAGTGTAAGAACGCTTGTTTCCACGCAAATTGCCTTCGCGCACCGAGAATATCTTGTATATTCAATATACAAGAAACACTTAAAAACGTTACGATACAATGGATATATGAAACAGCTGAGGGATCAGTGTATGAAAACGCTTAGGATTTCAGAAGACGTGCACCAACGGCTCACGGCTTTGCTTGGTGAACTGATGGCTCAAACCAGCAAGATGCAAACTTATCAGGATGCCATATACGCGCTGATTAATGAGTCAGTCATCTTGCCGCAGGAGCTTCTCGTTCAGATACAGAGTTTCATCGATGAAAACAAACATTTGGGCTTTACAACGAAAGAAGAATTCATACGGGATGCTATACGCTCTAGGCTTTCTTGGTTGAGCCAAGATAAAGAGTGTGTGGAGATCCAGAAGGAACAGTATGATTTGCTCGATGAGGCAGTTAGAGAAATGAATACGCCCTACCATAGCGCAGAGGGCTTCATCAACGCGCAGATAGAAGATGCATTAGACAAGTACGCGGAATGGAAGCGGGCTAAGAAGCATCGCTGAGCCTATGCGGCTTCTTTACCAGTCAGTCTTTTTGACAGGTTTCTATCGACACCTATTTTGAATGCTGCTGGTTGCAGTCAAAGATTCGGGTAGGTTTATCCACAACTTTTCGTTTTGTTCAGGCTTGTGGTTGATGGGAATTGTTATGGTGAACGTTGTTCCCTTTCCCACTTCACTCTGGACTTTGATATGGCCTCCATGTGCTTCTATGTTTCGCTTGCAAATGGCCAGGCCGAACCCCATCCCCTTAGCTTTTGTGGTGAACAGAGGTGTGAAAATCTTCTGAGCCACATCCTTCGGAATGCCCGTTCCAGTGTCGGTGAAGGTGAACTGCACGTTGCTGTTCGACCTCTTGCTCGCTATCGTCAGGGTTCCACCTTGAGGCATCGCATCAATGGCGTTTTTGATTACGTTGACGAATGCCCTTTTCATTCTATCGACATCAACATTAATTCTGGGTTCCTTTCCGGTTAAATCTACGAGTGTGATGCTTCTTGGGATTCCTACACGGGCTATTGCATCATTTATCATGGCTCCAGGGGTCGTTTTTGTTTGTTCCAACCTGACTTCCTTCGAGTATTCAAGCAGGTCGTTTATGATTTTATTCGAGTATTCGATGTCTTTTCCTATGATGTTTAGCATTTCTTTTGCTCTCTTATCCAGTACTTGACCATATTTTGTGTTCAGATAGTAGGCAGCTCCGGCAATGCCTGTTAGAGGATTGCGCAGGTCGTGACCGACCATTCCTGCCAGTTCGCCGATGGCGGCTAGTCTTTCGGATTTGAAGAGCTGCTGTTCCATCCGTTTACGTTCCGTTATGTCTTTTGTGATTGCCACTAAACCTAATGGGTTATATGAAGCATCCAACACGATGCTGGAGGATAGTTCAACCGGAAACTCACGCCCATTTCCAGCCACAAAAGCGTATTCGATGTTCTTTATCTGTCCTTCATCGAATGTTCTCTTCATATTCTCAATGGCTTTTTCATGATCCTTTTCGGCAATGAGATTGAGGACACTTTGGCCGATCAAATCCTGTTTTGAAGAGTAACCGTGCATTTTCAGTGCCTGTTCATTACATTCGACTATGTTTCCGTTGAGGTCAGTGGCTACGATAGCGTCAGGTGAAGCGGCAAATATGCCTCTGATCTTTTCCTCACTTTTTCTCAGGTCTTTGGTTCTCTCTTCCACTTTTTCTTCCAAGTGTTGGGCGTATTCTTTCACTTGTCGTATTAGTCTTGCGTTTTCAATGGCCACTGCTGCCTGATGGACAAACAACTCAAGGGGGGCCAGTGATTCCCGGGTTGGTCTTCTTCCATCCTTGGGGTCATCCACGCTCATTATGCCTACGACCTGACCGTCAGGTAAACGCAGCGGAACAAATAGCAGGTCATCTGGATTCCAGTCAACTGTCTCTTTTTTGGGAACTTTGCTACGAAGTGCATATTTGAACTGCTTTCGGACCAATGGATCGGTCCAAGGAAGATAGTAAAATTCTCCTAGGCGGAACCTTTCAAACATTGAACTTAGGCGCTTTCGCCATAAATCTCCTGGCGCTTGATGTCCAGTTAAGTACTGTTCTTCTTTCTGGCTCAGACCTGCCGTCACCAAGTCTGTCGTGTTGAGGTCCTCGTCTCTCAAAGATATGACTACTCTCGTCCATCCTTGCTCCCGAACTGCCTCCGCAACTGTCCTGAGCCGTTCTCGCAAGTCAGTCGTGTGAAGCATCGTTGCAGAACTTCTCATCAAGCTTGACAGTTTCTGCGAAGCATTACGATACTCCTCCTCGCTTTGCCGCATCTTTTTTTCCATCTGTTTCCGTTCGGTTATGTCTTCAATCGTCAAACCGATGCAATTGTTCGGAAGCGGAAAAGCATTAACGGAAAAGAAGCTTTCGCGAGAACGCCCTTCTTGGTAGCAAAATTCCCCGAGATATCTTGCCCTTCTGGAACGAATGACTTCTTCGCCGATCTTTTTGACTTCCCTATTCAATGGAGGAAACGTCTCTTCAATCGTCTTTCCCAACATGCCCTTTGTCAGCGGTCTGCCAAAACGTTTGGTGACAGGATTGGCTGCAATGAACCTAAAGGTTGTCGATCCATCGATTTTTTCGAGGCGCCAAATGTACAAGCCGATCTGCATGTTGTTGATCATGCTTTCGTACAGGAGTTTGGCTACGTCTTTGCCTCGTTTCTCGTTGGTCACGGGGTGCTCTGTTTCGACGAAAACGATGGAGGGCTCGATGTTTTTCTCAATTTTAGCTCGATTTGCTTGGTTCTTCAATTTTTCTGGTCACCTTGATTTACTTTAAATTGGACCATTCAATCTTTCCGCACTATTCACTTGCTATGTTTTTTGTGTGCGTCTATTCACGTGATTGCGCCTGTCTAGAACAGCCATAAACGTTTCATTCAATTCTCTCAATGATGGCCGATCCTAGACAGTTGAGTTTGTCACGCCGATCTGACTTAATCCTTATGAATCCAAACTATGTATTGGAAGTGAACCCTTTTGCTTCACAATGGAGAAGGAGCAAGAATATGTGACTGCTCGTTAGCAAACTGGCAGTCTTGGATCAAGGAAAGTTGCCAAAAGAAACTGAGTTGTTAGTCGAGAATATGTTGTAAGGATTAAACAGGAAAAAAAAGTTTGGTGGGCGCTGATCGTTGTCAGTCTTTCGGATTGGTTTTTGTTATTCTTTCTGTCTTTCTATCAGGAGCGTGTCGTCTCCGGGTTTGAAGCTTATTCTGAGTGCGACCGAGTCGGCGCCTCTTTTCGTTTTGCTGAAGTTTTTGAATGGGAACATGCTATCTTCTGCCAGATCCAGTGGTAGATAGATTAGGTATTTCCCATCTTTTCTTCTGAATAGGCGTCCTCTCCCTTCCTTCACCATTCGAATATCACCTCGATTAAATCAGTAGTTCAAGATCGTATTTTATGAACATTGTGACTATTTAATACTTGCCCTCATGCAATTCATTCGACCGACAATCGTACACGTGGTTCCCTAGAAAAGTGTGAATAATATGAAACAAAAGCAGCGTCTAGCGCGCGCGCACGAACATCGAGTGCGGTGCCAGAACCCAAAAAGGATGGAAAAACCGCGAGAGCCTGTCGTTTGAGTCGGTCAAGACCTTTTGCAGATCTTGGTGGTTAAAACAAGCCTAATCCTTCACGCGCGCTGAGTAGAATTGAAGATTTGAGAATGATTGTAAATCGAGTCAGTTTCTCCTTTATCCGGAATCGATTACAGCTTCGGCATGCACTAGGTTCGTAACCTAGCATGCGCAATTGATCTACTCCTCGTTCTCATGGGCATTTGATCTTTGGCTAGTCACACTTACTTTGACTTGTAAGTGGTGTGCAGGGTGTCGAAAGCGGAACATTGTGAATCTTTAACTTTAATGTTACCTGTCGGAGTTCTTCCTATGATGGGGCGTTTTTGAAAGTGCTTGTATCCGCAGGCACATTCGAATCCTATGATCTTGCCTCCACTCTTTATTTCTTTGCACTTTTTCGCGTCGCATCGAACATTCTGTTTATGTATGTGCCATAAGGCCTTTGCTTCGGTGCGTGTTATTGGAACGTAGCGTTTTACTGATGTTGCGTACCATGTTGCGTAAACCGCAAAACATGCCCATATGGTCGGGAAGAGGATCTGAATCGTGGTCGGAACGAAGGTTTGTATCATGTTTTCGAGCATGTTTCACACGACCTGTATTTTTGTTGTACATGTGTACAATATGTCTCTTTTCGGACATATCCTTAACTATAATATGACATCTTACGATATAAGCATTTCGCAAAACTGCCTTACCGAATTAGGTCTAGTCCGTTCCAAAAAGGACCAGCATCGTGATTTCTTCGGGCGGAACGCGCCAGATCACTTCTTCTCTTTCTTAAGCATCGCAGCCGTCTCGACGGCATTTTCAATATTCCTGCTCAGTTCGGTCATTGATGGAGAGATGCCTCTGTAGTATTCTATTGCTCCTCTGTCTTGGGTCCTCAGCAGGATCAGGTTCGTCGGATAGAAATAGTGGCCAAACATGTTCTTGCTCCGGAGCGATTCCTCCTCCGACGTTGGAGGCCGTTTAACGTGGATTCGAATGAAGACCGCCTTATCCTTGTGCTTCTGTTTGACGGCAGCCGCTAATTCATCCAGCCTTGGCTTTTGCTTTTGACAAGCTGGGCATCTTTCTCGCGTGATGGCAACAACATAGACTTTCCCGATGTCTGGGGCCAAATAGTTTACAGCAGATATGCCTGCCTTTGAAAGCTCCTTCTCGAGCCCAGCAAATTCAACGTTTTCAATAAGCACACAACCTTAAGCAGCGCCAAAATATTTAAGCAGTCTGCAACCCAGTGGCCTGCAATCTACTTCAGATATGGCAACAGATTGAATCCCAAATGGGCGCCCGTTCTGCCCCGAGAACAAAGTTGCGCATTATATTCTTCCAAGAATTTTCTCGGTCACAAGACCCACGCTTCTGGCGAATTCCATGAAAGCATACCGCAAGAGTTCGCTTTCATCCATGCCGAGGCTGTGACATATCCTCTCAACCAGTTTCTTCTGCTCAGGGGTCAGATAGACCTTGACTATTTTTCGTGGCATGAGTACACTTCTCCAGTCTTTCGTGAAATGCCCTTTTGTCCTTCCATTCTTAAAGGCATTTTTCGCATGAAAATCTCAAGTTTTCGGAAGCTCCTGGAAAGCTGGAAGGAATCATGACGCATAGAAGCGGCAAGAAAAGGATACCCCTGAGCAGTATACATTCCAAAGTGCATCGCTGTGCTAACACGTGCTGAACGGTCGAGAACCATGGTTGCTCTAGGGCTAATTGCCTCGCACTTCGAACTGTGAGTGGTGCGGTCGCCGAGATTTGAACCCGGGTCGTCAGCGTGGCAGGCTGATGTCCTAGACCAGGCTAGACTACGACCGCACAGTACGGTACTACGATACAATTGTGAAGGTAAAATCGTCAACTTGCTATTAAATCTTCAGAGCCGAGACAAAGCGGATTTGACTGTAAGCTTGTGCAGTTCAGTGAAGAAAATGAATTCTATTCAGCAACAAGAAAAAGCGTCAGCGAAGATCGAAGTTCATAGAGCAGGGCTTTGATTATGTCACAGACATCGACTGAGTGAAGCTGTTTAGGAAGCGAAAATAGGCTTGTCAAGAATCATGTGCAGTAGACTATAGCGCGCGCTTATGGATTTTCGCCCAAAGTCAAAATAGGGATTTTCCCCTATGGAATATTATTGGGGTTCTTAGCGTTTTGAAATTGTTATAGAGCACGCGCTCAACTTCGCTTCCTTTAAACTTTACAGAAAAGAGGATTTAGGTCGCTCTATCATAGGAGGGACTATTGCTATTGCCTCGATTTCAACTTTGAATCCGTCATAGAGAACGACCTGGACTGTGCTGCGTGCAGGCTGGCTAGTTGGGAAAAATCTCGCATAAACTCTGTTCATCTCCTCAAAATCCTTGAAGTCCGATATGAATACCGTTGTCTTCACAACGTGTTCCATGGAGCTTCTGGCAGCTTTGAGAATAGTCATCATGTTTGTCAGAGCCTGTTCTGTCTGCTCTTTGATTGAACTGCCTTTCAACTTGCTATTTGCTGGGTCAACTCCGACCTGTCCCGCGATGAATAAGAAATCTCCCGCTTTTACGCAATGTGAATATGGTACAGTCGGCTTCGGAAGCTTATCAACTACTATGACTTCTTTTTTCAAATCCATCGACCCCCATTCATGGCAATTCAATATAGAGATACATTTTTCTTTTTAAGTTTGGTGAACGCTTGAGATGAAGCCAAAACACGGATTTTCCCCTATCGAATAGTATATGGGGTTTTCGACGTTTTGAAAAATTCTCATAGAATGTTGATGCTCGGGGGCTAGGATTCTGGGATAAAACTTCACCTCAGCACCTATGAGAATCTCAATATCCTCTATTCGTGCCAGAATTTTTCCTTCAATAGCTTGCCGCACTTTTTGTGCCTTGCAAACTCTACTTCAGTCACAGTGCCTTTCTCGAACGACGCTACCAATTGCATTTTCACTTCTGCATCCATCGGGAGAACGTACACTTTGCATCGTTCGCAGTAGTACAACCTTTGTTGCGGAGCTACTCCCTCGGTCATTTGCGATCCTTCTTCTTTTTACTGTTGTGTTTCTTCAGTTCCAAATCACTTAAAGACGGATAATCCCTTTGTTCGCCCTTATTTAAGTAGCCTCTTCAGTTTCCTCATGTTCTTTGAATAGGCAAGCGTGATGAGTTTATCTCCGAACCCAATGTGATCCATAGCGCCCCTCTTGTTCTTTGCAACGTGGTGGAGATAAAACTTTACCCCCCAAACCCAAACATGGAAAAATGTGATGCCGATAAACAAGCGGACGAGTTAGAACAACAAGTGTTTTATGTGCTGACCGAGAGATACAAGGCTGTGGCTTATATGACCGAAAAAGCAGCTTCCTCTGGAAAAGAGCTAGTGGTAAGCATCATAGGCATAATCATAGCTATAATCCTAGCTGTGCTAGCGCTTGGAATTGCTAACTGGGGAATATCAGTCTTCGGCATCAGCGGAGACATATCGAAGGCAGCTGCGCTGATAGCGGTTGCTATAATCATCGGACCAACAATAGCAGCATTCGCAACCAAGAAGTACTTCTAAACTAGCAACCCCATTCTTTTTCTTTTTGACCTGCTAGCATGACGTGAATGACCAACACTATTCGTTTCAGTTATAGCTTTTCCGCAAAATCAAAACAATCGATACTGTGTACGAGGGGTAATATTCGTTCCTAGATTTACCCTTTATAGTGAATTTATTGATACCCGTTTACCACAGTCGTTTGCTCAGCGCGCGCTTGGGTTTGGGATTAAACTTTACCCTTTCTCTCTCCTACTGACTCTCTCTTAAGCTCTCACTCTCTCTCTAAAAAAACACAAAAATAAAAAAAACACGCACGCACACACACGCGCAAACAGACACAAACACACACAAACTCGATTAGCAGAAACAGAGTTCCCTTCACTATCCGAGATTCATAACATTTTTACATCATCTTCTCTAGTTATCCAACAGGGAATTTGAAGATGGTTAATTGTCCAGAATGTGGGAAACCGTTGAAAAAAAGCACGCGCAAGGCTAAGTACTTGTGCGAAAACAGCGCTTGTTCCGTTATATTTGTTCGTCATCCTGACATGCAATCTATAATGGAGATAACATACAAGGCCAGCGCGCGCTCTAAGGCTTCCTGACGAAACGACCCGTCTTAAGGTCTCTGTATCGGTCTTGACAGCTACCTCTTACAGTGACAACTTCATGTCTCCACGATACAGCTACTCTTTCAGAAACATGGGCAACCCCTCTCCCGCGATTAGCCAAAGGTCTCTTTTCAACAACAACTGGAATTCCCCGTTTCCGCGGTTCAACAGCCAAAGCGTTCAACTGCCTATTTGTGCCGTGCCATTTTTGACCCGCCCACATCCTGAACTGTACAAGCAACTCTCTGAAACTCTCAATCTTGTCAACCTCAACAACCTGTTCAAACCGTGAAAAAGCCTCAGGAAACTTATCCATGCCAATCACCTCCCAAAAGAAGGCTTCTACCTCTCTTCACCAGACCCGTATCACAAACGACTTTTTCCATCGTTGACGGAATAGGACACGGATAAGACTCCAGAACGCCTATAACCCTCTGAACAGGTCTTCCCTTCTTACTGCATACTCGCAAGGTTGCCTTTTTCCGCTTAACCGTGTAATAAAAGAAACTGTAATCCAAAATGCTGAGGCTGTCCACAAGAATCTTCAGAAAAGTCCTCAAAGTGACCTTGCTGAAGCACCAAGCACGGTAAGACCCTTCAGCGCGCGATGAAATCATATTCCAAATCCGAAACGAATTAAGAAAGCTGCTGAAAATCTCCCATCGTTCTCTGTTCTTTGTCAGGTTCAGTTGCCTGTTTAAGCTTTGACTCTTCTCTTTTTCGACAAAGCCGCTCAATTATGTAACCAAGAAAATCTTTGTCAATTTCCTTATCACGAAAAACCTTGTATTTGCTTTGATCATCCGTGACTTGCTTTGCCAATTCAATGCTGCAGAATGCCTTCATTGCTTTCTTTATCCACGTTTCGCGAACTTGAGAAAACTCTCCTCTTATATTGGACCATGGAAGGTAGTATTCATATGCGATACTAAGAGTCTCTTCGATCGACGTCTCAAAAGCCTCAAATTTCTCAGTCTTCTTGGTAAATATGTAAAGCCATATCTGTTCCATAGTGTATTCCACAGGAGGCTCTTTTCGAGTAAATCTGCATTTTTCATATGCAATAATTAGGGTTCGAAGGTCTATTACCCAATCCTCATTGAACAGAGAATTTAATTCCTCGCTTCTAGCGTTTCCCCATCGCTTCCGAACTAATATCACGTCGCCGATTTTCGGACTCTGCACAATTCCCCATTCGCAGACTACAAGATTCTCTGGAATCTTCAATTGACCATTATCTAACCATTCTCTGATTTTTGGCAATATCCTGTTAATGTCTAGAATATCACAAAAAAGCATTACGTCGTGGTGTTGCACCGTTAGATCATTAGTGCCCCAGCCTATAACAGGCTGTCCGTATTTCTCGAGTTGCTTAAGTGTCTCAAGCAACAAACTATCTGGAATTGGAAACGACGTTTTGATTTCGCATAATGCGCCAGAATTCGAGTCATACTGAAGCACTACATCAGGTCTGATTTCTGAACCTTGTTCGGTGTGAAATATCGGCTCAGCAGAGACAAAGCGACATTGTTTTGCACGAGTTTCCAAGTAATGCCTTAGGCCAAGGGTCAACCACACCGTTTGAATATAGCGTTGCCGCTCGATTAATCGGCGCTGTTTGCAGTCTTCAAATTCCCGATCACTCAATTGCCCTGCCTCAGTTCTCGAAATCTGTCATTGAACCTTCGTGAAATTTGTCTAGCAGATATTTGGAAAATCGAACAAGGGACGTCTTTGTGGTTCTGATTTGGGGAATGACCATTAATGAGTAAGAATCATAGGTTCGAATAGTGAAAGATGAATTGTCGAGTTTGTCAAGAACTGCAATGTAAACGTATGGGTTACCTTCGTGAATAATCGAATATTCGCAGTTTGAGTATGCACTTACTACGTTAACTAGTTCTTTGCGCACTGAAGCATCCTCAAAAACATTCGAGTCGAATTTGAGCAATATCGGACGAACTTCTTTTTGAGGGAGTTCAGTGCGACTTCTCTTCTCAAAAATCTTCCACCTTTGGATTGCCCTTTCGACAAATTCCAAAGCGAAATATCGGTAGAAACTGTCGAACTCTCCTTTATAGATTTTCACGACACCGTTTCTTGAAATGCTGAAATCATAACCATTTCCGAATACGCGAATTCTGTCAACTCTTCCTTCTTGCTCTTTTGACCTTCTGAAGGCAACGGGAAATAACTCGTATGTTTTGGGATCTGTTCTTTTTTCATGTCTTCTGTCGAAGAACGCCTTGCCGAACATTTTTCTCGAGATTAATTCAGTGTAACGCAATTCAATTCCCCTGTCTCGCGAGAATTTATCCAAGAATTGAAACAGGTCTTCAGATGTGACGAAAGCCCTGATTGCTGTCGGAAACATAGCCCTAGAGAGAGGCAAAAGCACTTTTGAAAAAAACGTATTTCTTTCACCCGTGACAAAAAAGAGATGTGACCTTTTCTGCAAGGCATAAAAAGATCCAGCTATGGCCATGGTCTTGGTTTTACGGAAAGCGGTACAGTGGAAAAGTTCCAGATCATCGTTGCGACCCACTGCCCGATATTGAAACTCTGACGACTTCATAATTTTCTTATGCAATAAATGCGAGATCAGCTCTTCAAAATTAGCTTCCGAAAAGAGAGTGACTATCTTCACTGATCCCCATGTCTTTTTTAGGGACAATCTTGCGATCTCGTTCATTATCAAGTCAATGTCGATTGGCAAAACGCCTTCTGTTGGACTATCCACCTCATCCTGCCCCAAGTAACTTAATACGCAACAGGACGTTTTAAGTCGTTCGCAAGTTGTAATACGAAATTGACCCAAATGAAAGAAGCAAGAACGAGCGCAACAGGTGTGATTGTGTGTCTCAGTTTGTCAGCGTTTTTGTGCGTGCGTGTTTTTTTTATTTTTTTGTTTTTGTAGAGAGAGAATGAGTGAGAGAGTAAGAGAGAGTTGGTTTGAGAGAGAAAGATTAAACTTTACCCCAACCAACCAACGCCCTGAAACGCGCCTTTGGCACGTAAGTACAATAGAAAAAAAGGTTGCTCGACTCAACGCATGATTGAACCCAAACCAAGACTCAAAACCTAAAAAACCGACCTAGGAGGGGGTATCAACTGTTCGCGTATTTTCAACCCAACAGTTGAGTAGGTCATGCCATCAGCAAACACGAGACTTCGTGCCTAAACGCGAAAACCGACCGGGAGGGGGGAGGCGCGTTTATGGCGTGTTTTCAGCCCTAAAACGCAGTTCAACTCAGTCCCTCAACGCGTGCAAGAAGACTTATGGATACCACCGCAAATCGGCAAGAGTCATCTAATCGCGATTTTCACCGTTGAAAGTTGCAGGTCAAACCGCTCAATTCTGGGCGCACGGGCACTGGGGACTGAAGGAAAGCTTGTTTTCAGCTTTCGCTGTGCTGCTGACTGGGAAAGGTTTAAATAACGTCTTTTTGTTCACACATCCCGCTTTTCGAGGGGACACTAACAGATTGCGAAGATTGGGTTCAGTCCTGCATTTGAGTCCAAGCCGAAACATCATAGTCAAAGTTGAAAACTCCCCCAAGATCGGCGAACCAGTCGTCGACGAGAACCTAAAACCCGTCGGAGCAGTCTTCGACATATTCGGGCCGGTATCCTCACCGTACGCGGCGATAAGACCCTCGACGCGAGACCCAGAAAAACTAGTGGGCAAAAAACTGTACGTGATCCCCTCAAAGAGGAGAAAGGAGAAGGTAAGAAATGACTGGCGAAGAAGGTCGTGAAGAAACCGAGACGACGGCAACACCGTCGCAGCCACAAATCACCAAAGTTCAAACCTGCCCGGAATGTCACAGCACAAGACTGATGCGCGACTACGAATCAGCCGAACTAGTATGCATGGACTGCGGCTTCGTCATAGCCCAGAAGATAGCCGACAGAGGACCAGAATGGAGAGCCTTCGACGACGAACAAAGGGCAAAACGAACCAGAGTCGGAGCCCCATTGACCTACACCATTCACGACAAAGGCCTATCAACAATGATCGACTGGCACGACCGAGACATCTACGGAAAGAGCCTATCACCAGGACAGAAAGCCCAAGTGTACAGGCTCAGAAAATGGCAACGCCGCATAAGAGTCTCCGACGCAACAGAACGCAACCTAGCCTTTGCACTGTCTGAAATCACAAAAATCGCCAACAACCTAAACCTGCCGAAGAACATACTTGAAACCGGCTCAGTCATCTACCGAAAAGCCGTAAAAGAAAGACTCATACGAGGAAGATCAATCCAAGGCGTAACAGCAGCAGCAATATACCTAGCCTGCCGCCAATGCGGACTAGCCCGAACCCTAGAAGAAATAGCACAATCATCAAGCGTCAACAAGAAAGAAGTCGGCCGCAGCTACCGCTTCCTCATCAAAGAACTCGACTACTCCATCCCACCTTTAAAGCCAAGCCAATACATAACAAAATTCTCAAACCAACTCACCATGCAGGGAAAAGTCGAAGAAATAGCACACAAAATTCTGAAGGCAGCCAAAGAGCTCAAACTCACTTCAGGACGGGGCCCAACAGGCATCGCGGCAGCAGCAAGCTACATAGCCTCCGTCTTGACCGGCGAAAGAAAAACGCAACGAGAAATCGCTGAAATCGCACAAGTAACCGAAGTCACAATTCGAAACCGCTACAAGGAACTCGTCGAAAGGCTAATGTTCCAGATGTCTCTCTGACATCCCCCTTTTTCTAACAAGCAAGATCGCAACTTGGATAGATAGAGGATGAAAACTGTCCTCTTCAGGTGAACGAATTCTCACGTAGGGTGTCATGATTCGCCTGCCTCACAGTCCCTGACAAAATCATCTGCCACATGCACGTGGAATCAGCGGGCAAAATGCATTTTAGAATCGAAAAGAGAATAACTAGCATCAAGAAGGTTTACAATTTGGCCAAATGTCCAAAATGCGGAACAGACGTGCCCACTCCCATCAAGACTTGGGCCATGCCGTCCCAGCGACCTCTGCAAAACGGCGAACAACCCAAGCTCACGGGAATATTCGAATGTCCCAACTGCAAAGCAAGGTTCAGAGCCGCAGCGCAGACCGAAGCAAGACCCGAAGCAGCAGCAAACATTAAGAACATGGTTGAAAGAATTAGGGGCATAAAGGGAGAACTCATGCAGACACTGAAGATTCTTCGCGAAAGAATAAAGACTCTAGAGACCGAACGCGCAAACCTTATGGTCGAAATCGACAAACTGCGAAAAGTCGCAGAATCAAGAGCCACAGCCCTTGAGAGCGAAGTGGGCATGCTGCGGGAAGAAGTCAAGTCCCTCAGGGAGCTACTAGGCTATTCAGAACAATCAGAAGATTAGGAAGGCGAGATTCTGGCTCAGCAAATTCTCTGGAGGAAATTCTCCAAAACAGCCTAACTCTTCAGATGCTTCTTGTAGTACTCCTGAGCCTTGACAACAGCCTTTTCCGCATCATTCAAAATCGGATACTTCAGGCCTGAAATCTTCTGGGACTCACTGAAGAATTCAACGACCCTTTTCACGTCTCCCTCATAGATGGCCAAGCCACCTGCAATGTCGTACCATATTCTGGCCCTGTACAAATTCTTCTCTTTAGCAAACTTCTTAGCATTTTCAGCCGCATCCTTCATGGAAGCGCCGATTTTCCTAGGGTCAAGAAACATCGTATGATGCAGAGCTTCATACGTCTGTTTATCATCGCCACAAAGCTGTTCAAGCTCACTCATGGCGCGAGAAGTGTGAATGACTGTTTGATTTTCCTTTTTCCTAAACCTCTCCAGTAGGCCCAACATGATTCCTCCATTTCTCAACGGTTTGATTGGAGATCAACTATATGAACAGTAGTTAATTTTAAAGGTTTGTCTTGCATCTAATGTGAGCTATGCCGTACAAGTTCACGTTTGACCTTTCAAGGATACCGCGTTTCTTTTTCGCCGAGATCACCAAGGCCAGCTATCAGAAGGGTGTGCACAAAAGAATCGGCCGGACCACTCAGGAATTAATACGAAAATTCAAGATTCAGGAAGCAACAGGTCTGAACCTCTCCGATGCTGTACTCCTTCTTGAAGATCTCATAGACATTCAAGCAAGAAACTTTGTGGAGAGAGAAAAATTCTTGACAACCAGGAAACGGGCGCTCTTTCTGCCACATTGCTCAAGAAAATTCATGGATGGCCGATGCAAAGCAACCTTCGATGCCAGTGTTCCTTCCTACATATGTGCTCATTGTTCCGAAGGATGTCTGGTCAACCAAGCAGTCTCTCTGGCTGAGAGAAAAGGCTACGACGCCTACGTCCTACCTGGTGGCTCATGCATTCCAAAGATATTGAGAACAAGAGGTTACGAAGGCGCAATTGGAGTTGCCTGCGGCGAAGAAACGAGGCTGTCAGGAGACATGTTGGAAAAACTCGACATAGCAGCACAAGCAGTTCCTCTGATAAAGAACGGGTGTGCTAACACGATTTTCAACGTTGAAACGCTGACAAAAACGCTTTGAAGGGTGCCTGACAGACTTACTTTACTATTTCTCTTTTCTTCCACCGCAAGTTCTTACTTCGACACTTTCTGCATTTTACTGCAGTTGAGGCATTTCGCGCTCCACAATCGCGGCAGATTTTCATGTAGAGCCTATGCTTTTGAGCCAGAGCTTTCTTAAAGGGATCCATGATGGGCATTTGCTCTACCTCTCAATGATGCAGCTACAACCCAGATGGTCGAGCAGCAAATATACTTTTTGCCCTTCCAAACGAAATCCTACCTGTCCATGCTTGAGAGGTGAACAGCCCTTGCCATCAGCTCAGCGACATCGCTTGGCTTTTCGGCCACTTGCACCCGCGCTTTCTTGAAAGCCTCAATCTTGCTTTCAGCAGTGCCTGCTTTGCCCATGATTATCGCTCCAGCATGGCCCATCCGCTTTCCAGGTGGAGCAGTCCGTCCCGCAATGTATGCTACTACCGGTTTTGGATATTTCTCTTTCTCGATGTAATCTGCCGCCAGTTCTTCGAGGTTGCCGCCAATCTCTCCTATCAAAACAACAGTTTCTGTTTGTTTGTCATTCTTGAACATTCTGAGTGCATCTATGAAGTTTAGGCCGGTTATCGGATCGCCACCGAGACCGAGACACGTTGATTGCCCAAGTTTCTTTGCTGTGAGCGAGGCTGCTATTTCATACGTAAGCGTGCCGCTTCTTGAGATCATGCCTACGCTGCCTTTCTTGAAAATGTGTACGGGCATTATTCCAAGCTTACATTCTCCTGGCGTTATGATTCCAGGCGTGTTCGGCCCTATTATGGTTGCATGGTTCTGTCTGGCGAATGCCATGAGGCTGATCGAATCTTTGATTGGAATGTGTTCAGTTATGATCACGATTGTTTTTATCCCGTTCTCTATGGATTCCATAGCTGCATCGGTTGCGAAGGGTGCGGGTACGAAGATTATCGAGGCGTTTGCGGAGTGATTCTCTTCTGCTTCTTCCACGGTGTCATAGATAGGAACATTCTCGATGCGGGTTCCGCCCTTGCCTGGTGAAGTACCGGCAACGATCTTGGTGCCATACTCAATCATCAGTTTAGTGTGATAACTCCCCTGCAGTCCAGTTATGCCTTGAACGATTGCCCTGGTATTCTCATCGATCAGTATTCCCATGTTAGCGACCTTCCCTTCTGGAGATTTCCACGACCTGCTGGGCTGCTTCTTCCATGCTGTTGAAGGCATGCAGCCCAGCTTCTTTCAGTATTCTCTTTCCTTCTTCCTCATTTGTGCCAACCAGCCTGATGGCCATGGGTTTTGTTACGCCGAGCGTTTCTTTCGCCGCTAAGATCCCACGTGCAACCTCATCGCAGCGAGTGATCCCACCGAGTATATTTATGAAGAGGGCCGTCACATTCGGGTCCGAAAGCACTATCCTGAGAGCGACAGCCGTTCTTTCTGAAGGTGCTCCACCGCCGACGTCAAGAAAGTTCGCTGGTTTTCCACCGTAGTACTGGATTGTATCCAGAGTTGCCATCACAAGTCCTGCTCCATTGCCTATGACTCCTATATTTCCGTCGAGTTTGACATATGCCAAGTCATTTTTCATAGCTTCAAGTTCCTGCTGAGTTAATTCGCCTCCCTCTCCCAGTAGCCTCTTCTTGTATTCTGGATGTCTGAAGAGCGCATTATCATCAAGTATTATGCGCGCATCTGCAGCAATGAATCTGCCGTCGGTTGTCTCAACGATAGGATTCATCTCAATCAATTCAGCATCATAGTCTCTGCCTGCGCAGTACAGACCCTCGAATGTTTTCGCAAGCTCCAAAATCTGGGCACCCGTGTACCCGATCTTCTTGGCAATCCACCGCGTGTGATACGGAAAAAGCCCTTGCTGTGGGTTTATCTGGACCTTGATGACCCTTTCTGGACTCTTTGCTGCTATCTCTTCTATCTCCATTCCACCCACTGCAGAAGCAACGGCGACATAGCACTGTTTGAACCTGTCTGTTGTGATGCCAAAGTAAAGCTCTTTTTTCACTCTTATTTTTTCTTCAATCCACACGCTCTTGACCGGCATTCCCTTTACATGCGTGTTCAGCAATTTTTCCGCTGCTTTTTGGGCTTCTTCGACAGAATTTGCGAAAAGTATGCCGCCTGCCTTTCCTCTTCCTGCAATGAGCACTTGGGCTTTTATAGCGAGTGGTGGTTTCAATCTTGCTGCGACCTGAATGGCTTGGTTTATGTTTGTGGCTAGCCCGCCTTCAGGTATGGGAATTCCATATTTCATGAGTATGTTTTTTGCCTCATGTTCAAATAGCTTCATCGTTCCCAGTGCCTCATCTCACAGTTTCTATCGTGACGTAGGACCTCGTGTCTTGTACTCCATCGATTGAATACAACTTTTTCAAGACTTCGTCGAGTTTTCCTCTTTCGACAATCAACAAACCATCAACATCGCCTGCTATCCTGAAGGCCCTTTGCACTGCAAGTTGTTTGATTCTCTCGTAGACCTGAATTCTCTTGACAGGCGATATTTTCATCAGTATAAAAGCTGGAGATGCGGAAAATCCCAGTATACTTAAGCCATTCTCAGTCACATCAATGAAGCCTCTGCCAGTGCGTATAAAGCCCATGTTCCTGAGCTTCCTTAGATGAACGTTCAATGCCTGTCTGCTTACGCCCAATTCCTTTGCCAAAACATCCTGTTTCATGTGCAAGCTGTATATGTTCGTCGGTTCGCCCTTTTCACATAGCATTTTCAACAATTGCCCAGAGCGTCTGGTGAGCGTTTCCAGCAGGTACTCCCCCAATTGTATTTTTCTGTCAAGAACAGTCTGTACAATAGTATTAGTTATTTAAGCGTTCGGCAATGATGGAATAATTCATTTGTTAGTTGCCCCTTCAGAGAGTTTTTACTAGTGTCTAGGGGACACCGCAATGTATTTATTCGTCGGAAAAAATCTGTATGAGGCCAATAGAAATTAACAAGGACAGGGAGTGAGGCGGTGCAAAATGTCGGAAAGCAATGCAGTGTTGATCGGAAACAAGCCTGTAATGAACTATGTACTGGCATGCATAACCCTCTTTCACGGCGGAGCAAAAGAAGTCAGCGTTAAAGCTCGAGGGAGATCGATAAGTCGAGCCGTTGATGTCGTTGAAGTCGTTAGGCGCCGATTCTTGCCAGACGTGAAAGTCAAGAGAGTTGACATTGGAACACAGCAGATGACACCCAGAGAAGAGGGTGGGTCGCCTTCGAACGTCAGTACTGTGGAGATAACATTAGAACGCTAGATTAGAGTCTACTCGCATGAATCCGCAGGTCTCCGCTATCCCTCCTTCTGATTCGGAGGGCCATTCTCAAGGTGAAGACGGTACTTTGCAGCTTCTGTTTGAAGAGTGGCATACTGTGCCAAAAGTGTTCAGCTAGGCTAAAGTCTGGAGAAATAAGCCAATTAGATCTGAAGATTGCGCGTTTATTGTTATCTTTGGAGGAGAAGTATCCGCCTCTTCAAAACGTCTACTTCCACAGGGCCGTTGAATCAGGGAAGACTCTAGCCATAATCGTCGAATCCGGTGATGTTCACAGGCTTCTGGGTTACGGTGGCAGGATTATCAAGGCTTTGTACGAAGAGACTGGGAAGAACATTCGGGTCCTAGAAGATGGGGTTGACGAGAGAAAGTTTCTTGAGGATCTGTTTGCCCCTTTGAGTATAATGACGATCAACACCATATGGTTGCCTGATGGAAGCACTGAGACGCGGGCCATTCTGAGAAAAAGGCGTGGGACTCAGCCGCCTTTTGACGTAAAGGCTTTAAAGGAAATTGCCCAGAAGATTCGGAATATGACCCTTCGCGTGGAATTCGCGGACTAGTCAAAGGTGGCCTCATGAAAGTGGATCCAGTTGGCGATTGGCACAGGTCGCATTATTCAAAAAATGTCAGGCCAGAAATGGACGGCGAAGAAGTCACCCTTTCCGGCTGGGTTCAAGAGGTTCGCGATCTGGGCGCTTTGCGTTTCGTAATTTTTCAGGATCGTGAAGGCACTATTCAGCTGACGATCCTTAAGAAAAAGGCAAGCGGCGAAGTATTATCGAAGTCCGACAGCCTGCAGAAGCGTTACAGCATAGGCGTGAAAGGCATCGTAAAGAAGACTGACATGACACCTAGAGGCGTCGAAGTGATACCGAACGAAATCAGAATTTTCAACACGGCAGCAGCTCAATTGCCTATTGACATAACAGGAAAGACTCCTGCCAACTTGGAGGTTCGCTTGGATGCTCGAGCCTTAGATTTGTGCCAAGAAGGTAATATTGCTACTTTCAAGATCCAACATGTTGCACTGGAAGCAATAAGGGCGTTTTTATTTGAGAGAGGTTTCCTCGAAGTGCACACTCCACGCATCATCGCTTCAGCAACTGAGGGAGGAGCAGCATTGTTCTCAATCGACTATTTTGAGCGTAAAGCGTTTCTTGCTCAGAGCCCACAGTTGTACAAGGAAGAGCTCGTCATGAGTCTGGAGCGAGTTTTTGAGGTTGGGCCCTTCTTCAGGGCTGAAGAGTCGCATACTCGTCGTCACCTGAGCGAATTCGTGTCAATAGATATTGAGCAGGCGTTCACTGAAGCTGAGGATGTTATGCAGTTGCTTGAGCAGCTTATCCAGCACGTGTGTAAGACTGTTGTTGAGAGATGCCCAAGGGAGTTGACGCTGCTGAAGCATAGGATTGACGTGCCGGGCATACCGTTCAAGCGTTTGTCGTATGACGAGATCCTTGAGGATTTGAAACGTGAGGGATTGGACCTTTCATGGGGTGAGGACATTCCTACGGAGGCTCTTCGAACGTTAGGTAAAGTTCATCCGTACTTCTATTTTATCACAGACTGGCCGACGCAGTGCAGATCATTCTATGTGAAGCCTCAAGAAGGCAACCCCAAGGTGTCAGAGGGTTTCGACTTGATGTGGCGTTGGCTTGAGCTCGTGTCAGGTGGGACAAGGATTTCGTCTAAGGAGCTTCTGATGAAGCGGTTGGAAGAAAAGGGTTTGAACCCTGAGTCTTTCAAGTGGCATCTGGAAGCTTTTGATTATGGGATGCCCCCGCACGCAGGCTGGGCCATCGGGTTGGAGCGTTTGACGATGTTCCTGACCGGAAGGAAGAACATACGAGAAGTCACATTCTACCCAAGAGACAGGTTCAGACTGACACCCTAACGTCAAGCAGCTCGAGAATGCGAGTGCCAAAGGCTGTCTAATCGAGCGCGCGCTAGTGACCCTTGAGTATCTCCTCTATTATCTTTGGCAGAGTGTAGCGAGCGAATTTCCTGACGGTCACCTTAGGATTCTTCTCGACGAAACCGTGAAACATGGTATCAATCACCATGAATGCAGTGCTATGATCAAACAGGGGATAGCGCGCGCTACGCAAGAGATTCTACGCAGCATATTACAGAAGGGAAATGGGTGTCAGGGAGGCTTCTCCCGATCCTCTTGAATAACATGAAGAATAGAGACGAGAAAGTCAGCGTGTGGTTCGTGAAAGAAACTGGGAAGATAGCAGGTCTAATCGAGGAATTAAGATTTCAGGTCAGAAATGAGCTGCTTGAGGTTTGGTTTTCAAGAAAGGTCAAGGCGGACGATAGAGTTGGTATCGAGGTTTGCAAGCAATTGTCGCGCCTCGCCTCACAAGGCTTGTTCGAAACGGTCAGGTTAAGAGTGCAGAGCGAAGATAGACGGATCAAAGCGAAAGCTGAACTTCTTCTTAAGGAACTAGGTCAACGTCTGCTCTGACCCCAAACGAGCAATCGAAGCAAATACCTAAGTGTACACTCTCAACAAGCCTCGCGAGTTAGTGTATATACTATCCCCAACCCCCTTCCCAACCCTCTGGTAGCGCGCGCACGCAAGGTCTGTCAGTCCCTCTTCAGAACTGCGTGGAAGAACGCGTCAGAAGAAGAGAGAAAATATCCTCCAATCGTGAAGAAAAGGATAGACCACGGAAGCCTGTCCGACACAATACGTTAGAGTTCGTGTTCCACAACAAGATGACTAGAAAGTGCGTAATCCACCCTGTGAAACCCGAAACACGTGTTGCAGGGCCCATTACCTTCGACGTAAACGTCAAAACAGGGAAGAATGAATGGTTCATCAAGATGAGCAGGATATGCCAACTCGCAGGAGCGGTGTATATGGACAAGCAGCTGCTGCGGAAGCATCTTGAATCCGCAAAGAGGGAGGTGCTTCGCCTCGTGGCTCAGCTCACCGCTGAGGAACTGAAGGCTAATACTGAAGAAGGAATAGCCTGAAACCTTCAAGATAGAAGAGGAAGCCCTTGAAAAAGGGGTCGCTTCCTAATCCGACTTTTTTTTACACATATTTCTTGTCTTTGTAGCAGTACCATCGTTGATATTGTTGAATGTAGGTTAGAGGTCCTCCACATGTTGGGCAGATTGGCGTCTGCGGCTGTTGCCCTACTGGCTGTGTGCCAAACGATTGTGTCTGACCTGTTGGGGGCTTCAATATCACGAAGTCTCCTGCCGCCTGAATGTCTTCCCATGCAATTTCTTTGGTTTCGCCCTTTTTGGTCTCAACAATCAATGTCATGCCTACCTTTCCCACCGTGAAGGCAATGTCTTGCACAGTCCCAGATCCGTTTCCCTCGCTGTCAATCACCTGCATGCCTATAAGCCGATCTTTCGTCATGGCTTTCTTCTCTTTTTCTAGTCTCGACATTCATACCACTCCGTTGTTTGAATCTTTAGATCGTTGATGTCTTATAAGTTTTGGCGCGCACTATGATTTTTGGGAGTCTTGAATAAGTCTCCTCAATTAATCATTCTGCAAAAGACTGATTATTGTGCACGGGCATGGTCAAAGCCAGCACCGATTCTGCGTTAGTGCGCGCCTTTCTGGCGCCAACAGGACATGGAGTGAAAACCTTAATGAAGACAACAACATAGTGGAAAGAGCGCAAGCGATAATAACGAGTTGCGCTGAAATAACGGGAGAGATGAAAAATGTCAACAGGAAGCAGTTCACAGTTCGACATAAACCATTGGCTCTTACGCCTCGTCGCATTCATAATCGACAGCATAATAATCGGCATTGTAGCAGGCATCATATACTTTTTTGTAATTCTATCACTGTTCTTCAGCGGTGGTTTGCTTTTTGCATGGACCTGGGGGTTGGGGTTTCCCTTTCTCTTAGGCATACTCGAAATTCTTTACTTCGTGTTTATGGAAGTTTCTTATGGCGCAACACTGGGGAAGAAAGTCTTAGGATTACAAGTGCAAACGGTAAACGGTAGCAAAGTAACGTTTGACAAAGCATTCATCCGCAACATAAGCAAGATATATTGGCTTTTCCTCTTAATAGATTGGATATTGGCAATCGCCATTGCGGGACACGACCAACGCCAGAAATATACTGATCGTATTGCAGGAACAACTGTGGTCTCAGTGAAACAAGCATTCTCATCTGTTGCAACACCTCCACCGCCTCCACCACCTCCACCACCGCCCTAAGTTGAGTTCCATTCCTTAAGGCCAATTCCGAGAACCAGTGCAACGTCACAGACCCCTACTTTTCCTCTATATTGTAGCGCGCGCATATATGTTGCCTGGCCCTATTGACCTCGTTGTGGACCTGGTTTTGATCGCTCCTGTTTTCGCCATAATCCTAAGTGACTTCCCAGGCAGCCGTTTCAACTTCCGGAACTTCTTCGAATCATTGCCTGAAACTCGGTCCTCCAACGATGGCCTTCTACCACCGCCTCCTTCAGGAATCAGCTACTAATTCACTTTCCTTGCATACCATCAGGCAACCGGCTTAACGTGGCTTTTAGTTAAAAATGTCCAACAACTTCATAAACACTACTTTGCATTGCCCGACTATGGGAGAAGAACTTAAAATCTCGTGCGGAGTCTTCGCAGCCATAAACTATGAAGACCAGCCTGTGTTTCCATGCATATATTGGGGGCTCAGGGCTCAGAATCACAGAGGGCATCAGTCACACGGTTTCCTTACTTTCAACGATGGGAAATTCTACGTCCATAGAAACTTGGACCTTGTGCCGAAAATCAAGGCCAATGCTATTCAAGAATGGTTCGGGCGTCTGCCGGGACACATTGGCATAGGCAACGTCAGATACACAACGTCTGGAAAAACTGATGAGAAATCGTTGATACTAGGTACACAGCCTGTCACAGCTTCAAGGAATGGGCTGAAACTCGCCATATCCTACAACGGTAATGTGGTCAACACGTTCCAGCTTAGAAAGGAAATAAGCACACAGTTTCAGGATTTCAGCTCCGAGTGTGATGCGGACCTGATCTGCCACAAACTAATGATTGAGCTGATGAAGAGCAAGAATCTGGTTTCAGCCGTCAAAACATGTATGCTCGAAGTCGACGGCGCCTTTTCAGTAGCCGGCGTGACTCAGGATGGCGAATTCTTCGCTTTCAAAGATCCGCATTCAATAAGGCCCCTGTGTGCAGGACATAGTCCAGACGGTTCAACCTACGCATTTTCCTCAGAGACTGTCAGCCTTGACATCAACGGGTTTGAAAGAGATTTTGAACTTAAACCGGGAGAGTTTGTTCGAGTCTCAAGAAATGGCTTCGAGAGAAAGCAGCTTGTCAGCACCGAACGAAAGGCCTTCTGTTCCTTCGAGTTTGCATATTTCGCGAGACCCGACTCACACTTCGATGACAAGTACGTTTATGAAATACGTGAAGAATTCGGCAAGAATCTTGTTAGAGAGAATCCAGACATCGTGAAGGATGCGGACATCATCCTGTCAGTGCCAGAAACAGGCGATGACTCAGCCATGGGAGTCCACGAAGAATCTGGCCTAAGATGGGAAAGAGCCTCGCGCAGACATCGATACGTCACAGAGAGAGCCTTTCTACTACTGAATAGAGAACGCCAGCCAACTATAACCCGGAAGATCAACATTCTCGGTCCGAAGATCAAAGGAAAAAGGATCATAGTAACCGAGGACAGTATTGTCCGAGGAGACACGACAAAAGTAATAGTACAGAAGCTCCGTAACATGGGAGCCAAAAAAGTCTACTTGTTCGTCACGTTTCCACGCATCATAGGACCATGCCTGTACGGAATAGACATGGCAACCTACGGTCAGCTGATAGGCTCTAAGCACGGCCCGGAAGAGATCGCGAAAATAATAGGTGCAGATGCCGTGTGTTATCAATCATTAGAAGATTTCGTGAGGGCAACAGGATTTGCTCGCAATCAGCTATGCATGGCTTGTGCTACAGGAGAATATCCAACGCCGATGGCCCAGAAAATGGCGGATAGTATGAAGAAAAGATTTCGAGATGGCTTTGAGGAAACTGAAAGAATCTACGAGACTGAAGAGGCAATCGAGAGCGAGTAGTGGCAGGACAAGTCAAGCGCCAATCTATAGTATATTTGCGGTGGTCAATCGTGGAGAAATTGGGTGTGCTTGTCGTTTCCTATGGCGCAAGAGAAGCGGCGATAGTCGACGTCTTGGCGCGGAGCGACAGCTATAAAGTGGATGTTTACGTCGCGGACAAACAGAAAAATCCTTTCAACGCGAAAATCGCCGCTAAGCACGTCGTTATTCAAGATCTGAACGTAGAGGAAATCTGCCGATTTGCCCAAGCTAACAAAGACAAGATAAGTTTCGGAATAGTGGGTCCCGAAAAGCCAATAATCGATGGAGTACGCGACCTGGTCGAACAGCGAACGGGCATACCGATGATCTGTCCAACTAGACAGTACGCCATCGAAGAAAGCAAGGTTCAACAGCGATTATTGTTTGAGAAGGTAGTTCCCGAAGCAAACCCGCGCTTCAAGATCTTCGACCCTAAAGACTTCAAAAACGCGGCAGATGTAAAAAAGTCCATTTACAAGTGGCTCGATGAATTAGAGAACAATGTGGTCATCAAGCCTGACAAGCCCGCGGCTGGAAAAGGGGTCGGCGTCTGGGGGGATCACTTCATCAACCGTGATCAGCTGTTCGAGCATTTCCGTTCAAATTTCCAATTTGGGTCGGTTATAATAGAAGAGAAAGTTGACGGTGAAGAATCGAGTTTTCAGGCTTTCTGCGACGGCAAACACCTTGCAATGCTCCCAGATACGAGGGATTACAAGCGGGCTTTCGACGGCGACAAGGGGCCGAACACTGGCGGGATGGGCTCCTACAAGAATGTCGGTGACGTTTTACCCTTCCTTAGTAGCGATGACAGGACCAAAGAAACTGAGATTGTGCAGAGAATCTTCACGAAGTGGAAGAGAGAAGACGCGTCGGGTTTGAGAGGCATTCCATTATACGTAGCTTTCATGCATACGAGGAAGGAGCCGAAAATTCTTGAGAACAACAGTCGACCTGGAGACCCCGAAATAATAAATATTTTACCCATATTGAAACAGGATCTTGTCGATGTATGTTACAAGATACTTGAGGGAAACCTTTCTCGGGTAGAGGTCGAGAGAAAGGCAACAGTGGTCACGTATAAGGTTCCTCCAAGCTACGGAGGATTCGCAAGCGATTTTCCAAGTCTCGTACAGACGAGTGAAATTGACACGCCTGTTGACTTGACCAAGGCCTACGCGTTGAGCAAAAAATACGGTGACAGAATTCGCGTCTACCCAGCCTCGATTGAGCTGCGCGGTGGTCAATCGTATGCCCTTAAATCCAGAGCCGTGGCGGTCGTGGGAATAGCCGATGAGATCGAAGCAGCCAGACAAATCTCGACCGAGGGCATAGACGCCATAAAGGGCGGAGCACTTTGGTACAGGAAAGACATCGGCTCTGTGGATCACATAAACCAAAGCAGGAAGCACATAGAAAGACTGAGGCTCAGAAAGTGAGAAAGGCTTTCATATCCGACTGCGAAGGCCCAATATCAAAGAATGACAACGCATACGAAATCACTTCGCGGTTTGTTCCGGAAGGGAGCAGACTCTACGCGATCATTAGCAGATATGATGATGTGCTTGCAGACGTTCTTAAGAGGCCGGGCTACGAGGCTGGCTACACTCTGAAACTCATTCTGCCTTTCCTGAAAGCCTACTGTGCAACGGACCTGAAGATGCAGGAATACTCTGCCGCAAAGCTGATGTTGATCCCGGATGCAAAGAACACGTTGCAACATGCAAGAAGCATAGCCCAAGCTTTTGTTGTCAGTACAAGTTATGAACATTACATAAAAGCGCTGTGCCAAGCATTGGATTTTCCGTATGCAAACGCCTACTGCACGAGAGTCAGCATTGACAAGTATCACATGACAGAACAGGAGAAGAATCAGCTGAGGAAGCTTACAGCGGAGATCGCACAGATGCACGTGGTCGAGGTACGGTCAAACGCAAAGTCCGTTCAGGATTTTTCTGATGTTGATCGGAAAGCAATCCGGCGACTGGATGAGATATTCTGGCACGAGATAACGAACTTGGAGGCAGGAAGGATCTATTCTGAGGTTGACCCGATGGGCGGGTGCAAAAAAGCTGAGGCTATTGAAGATATCGTCGAAAAAACAGGAATTGGATTGTCTGATGTGATGTATGTGGGTGACAGCATAACCGACGAGGAAGCCTTCAAGCTTGTTAGAAGAGGAGACGGCTTGACCGTTTCGTTCAACGGTAACCAGTATGCCGTAAGAAACGCTGATATCGCAGTGATGTCGGAAAACAGCGTTCCCACGGCAATTATCGCGGACATCTTTTGCAGGTCTGGGAAACAGCTGGCCCTGAGACTGGCAGGTGACTGGAACATAGAGGCACTGAAAAAGAGCCGAGTTGGCCCAGATTTGCTCGAGCGTCTTCTCAGGTTTCAGGTTGATAAATCGTACATGGTTGAAACAGTAAAAGAGGAGAATGTTGAGGAACTCGTGAAGAAGAGCACCGAATTCAGAAAAGAAGTCAGAGGTGAAGCTGTCGGGAGCCTGGGATAAAATGGTTAAGAAGGAATTGATTGAAGATACCTTTGCGGAGGCATTCGACGGCATCTACTGCCGGCTCATAGTCACTGCTGATGACAAAGAAACTCTTAGGAAGGCGGCCGAAGATGCCACTGCAACGCCATCAAGTGTCATCGGAAGGCTTGACAGCGGAATCGAAAGATGGATACCAGGAAAAGAGTCGCCCGACGAACGCAGAGGAGCAGTCCTGCAGTTTTGGAAGGGCTTAGACAGAGAGAAACCGGTTGAGGACTCTATCAAACGTTTTGAGAAGGAACTCTCTTACAGAATACGCCAAGATATACTGGTGAAGCCTTTCACCGCGGTTTTTGACGCTTTATCCGTCGAGCCTGAAGGAAGAATAGATATGATGGAAAGGGTCGGGCATTGCGGTGACGGGTTTGAATGGGAAAGGCATGTTTACGGTCGCCGCATGATCGTTGTTCCTCTGATGGTGCCCGATTTTTTCATAGAACGTTACATCGGCTACGCTCGAGGAATATCGGGAGGCAATTTTTGGATAATGTGCAAGACTAAGACGGCGGTCAACAGGGCTGGAAAAGCTGCGTTAGAAGCCATAAGCAGAGTTGAGGGAGTAGTAACCCCCTTTGACGTTTGTTCAGCCGGTTCGAAAACTGAAACTAGGTTTCCACTAATAGGGCCTACGACAAACCATCCATACTGTCCTTCTCTTAAACACAGACTAGCCGGAGCCTCGAAAGTCCTCAGAAGCGTCAAATACATTCCGGAGATAGTGATCAACGGAATCTCAATGGATGCCGTCAAGAAGGCCATGAAGGTCGGCATAACTGCTGCATTAGACGTTGATGGTGTTGTGAGGATTTCCGCTGGAAACTACGGCGGCAGACTTGGCGATCATAGAATACGTATTCGAGGGTTGTTTGCATGACCGGGTTCGATGCGATAGGGTTCGGCGCGCTGAATGTAGACAAGCTTTTCAAGGTTAACAGAATAGCTAGTGCGGAAGAAGAAAGCACGATAATTGACTGTGAGGAAGCATGCGGCGGCTCGGCGGCCAATACCATGGTGGCTCTTGCAAGGCTCGGCAGCAAAGTCAGCTTCATCGGAAAGGTAGCGCGAGACAGGGAAGGAAAAATGCTTCTTGAAGATTTTCGCAGAGAAGGCGTAGACACGGCCAACGTGATCGTTGCGAAGCGTGGAAGAAGTGGCAACGTGGTGGGCTTCATTGACGAAAAGGGCGGTAGGGCCTTATACATCGATCCCGGCGTCAACAACGACATAGAGCTTCCAGAACTCTGTACAGAGCGCATTCTTCAGACAAGGTTCTTGCATCTGACATCGTTTGTCGGAAGGACGTCTCTACAAACTCAGAAGGAACTCGTGCAGATACTTCCCAGGAACGTGTTAGTAAGCTTCGACCCCGGAGCAGTTTATGCAAGGCTAGGAATGAATGAGTTGAGACCCATTATAAGGAGAACTCACGTTATGATGCCAAATCTTAACGAGCTCAAGCTTCTGACTGGCAAAGCCGATTATCGCAGGGGCGCGAAGTTCCTGCTTGAAGAGGGCATAAGTGCAGTGGCTGTGAAACTCGGCGCGCAGGGCTGCTACGTGACGGACGGCCGAGAAAGCCGCCTAATAGAAGCATGTAAGGTCAAAGTCGTCGATACGACAGGGGCAGGAGACGCGTTTTGTGGGGGTTTCCTTTACGGCCTGATTAAAAAGAAGAGCCTTCATGACTCTGGAAGGATAGGAAATTTCGTGGCTTCAAAATGCATAACGAAAGTCGGCGCCAGAACATCGTTGCCACGTGTCAAGGATCTAGGGCTTCTTGCTTAGGAACTTGATCAGACTTTCAAAGATCATTTTGCCGTCGCCAAATTCGGCCCTTCGTGCATGACTTGTCCAGTCAGGCTGCTGCCACCAATAGAATGCTCTTTCGGGGTGCGGCATCAAACCGAAAACTGTTCCTTCAGGATTGCATATGCCTGCTATGTCATAGAAAGAGCCGTTCGGATTGATCGGAAAAACGCCCTTCGCATATTTGCCTTTTTCGTCGCAATAGCGAAAAACAAGCTGATCATTTTCGCGCAGTCTTTCTAAGAACTGCTCCTGTTTTTCCTTTGAGAATATGAATCTTCCCTCAGAATGTGCTACGGGCATACGTAAGACCGTTCCCTTCGGTACTGCTGAAGTGAACAGGCATTTCCCGTTGCTTTCGTTCTTTAGAAGAATCCACCTGCAGTTGTAGCTAGGTGGAACGTTTTGGGCCAATGAAGCCTGTGGGTAACGGCTGATCCCTTCAAAACTGGGGAGCAGACCGGCCTCGACAAGAACTTGAAAGCCGTTGCATATTCCGAGCACTGGGCGACCATCATCCACAAAAGCCCGCAACTCCTTGCCCAGCTTAGTCAGCGTCCACTTTGCCCATAAAACCCCTGCCCGTACGTAGTCCCCATAGGAAAATCCCCCTGGAAAGATCAAGGCATTGTATTCTGACAGGTTTCGGTGTCTGACTATTTCATTGACATGCGCAATCTCAGCCTTGGCGCCTAATTCTTCAATGGACCGTTTTGTTTCCGCATCACAGTTTGTGCCGCCGACACGTAAGACGCAAATCTTGATGTCATCCACATTCATGGGTCAGGCCTCTCCACTGAACGTTTGTTTCCAGCTTTGTCGCAAGTCGTCGACCGGTGTTTCGAGTGCAGATTTTCCATCTGTCCCGACGATGTGTAGTCGAGGAGTCTTTTCGACTCTGCCGATCTCCGCATGCGGTTTTCCGCTCATCAAAGTTTCAAAGTCGTCTCTATTCTTGTTTGAGACTTCAATCAGAAAACGACTGTTGGATTGGGAGAAGAGGACGAAATCATCGCGGTCCACGTTTTTTCTCGGAACATTCCTCAAGTCTACTTCCATCCCGTGGCCGCCCGAGAACGCCATCTCAGCTGCCGCGACAGCCAAGCCGCCTTCCGAAAGATCGTGACAAGCCTTCACCAGTCCTTGATCAATCGCTCGTGTTACTGCATTGAATATCTCTCTGGCTGTTCCAGCTCTGGTCTCGGGCACGCTCTTTCCTAAGTATCCATAGAGTCTGTAGTATTCTGAGCCGCCCAGTTCTTTGAAGGTCTGTCCGACGACGTAGATTGGGTCGCCCGCGGTCTTGGCGTCCATTGAAACTGTGCGACGAATATCTGGAACAAGCCCCAATGCAGTGATCAAGAGAGAAGGCGTCACTGGTCCAAGCGGGGACTCATTGTAGAGGCTGTCCTTACCGGAAATGAACGGTGTCCCGTAAGCCTTTGCAACGTCGTAGCAAGCTTTGCAGGCTTCAACCAAGCTGCCGAGTCTTTCGGGTCTTTCCGGGTTCCCCCACGTGAAATTGTCGAGAAGTGCTATTCTTCTTCCTCCGACTGCAACGTTGTTCCTTACAGCCTCGTCTATCGCTGATGCAGCCATCCAATAAGCATCAATCCTTCCGTAGTTCGGGTTTATCCCACAAGAGATCGCTATCCCCTTCCAAGAGTTGCTCAGTGGCTTCAAGACGGACGCATCGTTCGGGCCGGCGTAGCTTCCTTGCAAAGGCTTGAGGACTGTGTTTCCTTTGACCTCGTGATCATAGCTACGCACTACGCTTTCTCTACTTGCAATGTTAGGTGACGACAATAGATTCAGCAATATTCTCTCTAGGCTATTTGGCTTCCGAAGGTGTGGTTCGTCGAGAATCCGGTGCTTGAGTCTTGCAGTTTTCTGGGATATTGGCGGTTTGAAGAGAAAGGGGACGCTTATGTTTGCCACTTCTACGTCTCGATAGCTGATCCTTAGGATCGTTTCGGCGGTAAGCTGTCCGATTGCAGTAGCTTGAACGTCCTCGTTCCCGAAAATGTCTTTCACTTTTTCGAGGTTCCCTGCTGGCACGATCAAGAGCATTCTTTCTTGTGACTCGGAAATGTAGATCTCCCAAGGGGCCAAGTCGGCATATTTTAGCGGAACCTTTTCGAGTTCCACGGTTGCACCGCATCCGTACTTGTGAGCAATTTCACCGACAGCTGATGATAGTCCTCCGCCTCCTAGATCTGTTATTGCCGAGGCCAATTCAAGGTCTCGAATCTCGATTATGGCTCTTTTCAGTTTTTCTTCTTCGATAGGGTCTGCAATCTGCACGGCGGGACGGGATACTACTTCTGATTTTTCAGTTAATTCGGCGGATGCAAAAGTCACGCCGTGAATGCCATCTCGGCCAGTTTTGCCGCCTGCCAAGACTATTATTTCGTTTGGCTTAGCTTCTCTCTTGATCTTCTTGAGAGGAAGAAGTCCGATGCACCCGCAGTAGACGACAACGTTTCCGGTGTAGCTCTCATCGAAGTATATCGCGCCGTTGACCGTTGGAATTCCCATGTTGTTCCCATAACTTCCGATGCCGGCTATCACGCCGACGTAGACGTATTTCGGATGCTTCACGCCAGGCGGCAGCCTTTCGTAATCAAAATCCAAAGGTCCGAAGCCCAGAACGTCAGTGCAAGCTATGGGATCGGCCCAGACGCCGAGAATATCGCGGATTACGCCTCCGACGCCTGTGGCTGCTCCGCCGAAGGGTTCTACAGCCGAGGGGTGATTGTGCGTTTCTACTTTTGCTGCTATTCCATAGTCTTCGTCTAATTCGACTATGCCTGCGTTGTCTTCGAAGACTGAAAAGCACCATGGCGCCTTGATTTCATCTGTGGCTCTCGCAATGTATGTTTTGAATAGACTATCAATGTCTTTGCCCTTGTACCTTATTCTTCCCTTGAATGTCTTGTGGAAACAGTGTTCGGACCACGTTTGGCTTATGGTCTGCAGCTCAAGGTCTGTTGGGTTTCGCCCTTTCGTTTTGAAATAGATTTTGACGGTATTCATTTCTCGCCCGTTTAGGCCTAGTCCCATCTCTTCGCTTATTTTCTTGAGTTGTTTTTCTGAGGCTTTAAGCACGTCTATTTTGAAGAACGAGAATGGGGTGTTCTGTCGGATGGAGATGCTGGGAGTCATCTCCCTTCCTCGATCTCAATCGCATAATTGTCCTTGGTCGGATTTGCCAAGAGTCTTCTGCACATTTCTTCACTCTCGGCTTCAACCTTCGTGCGTGATGGTGCTTCAAGAACTATATTATACACTTTCCCCACATTTACGGATTCAACAGCATAACCAAGCTCTTTCAACAGTCTTGCTGTTGTTTCGCCTTCCGGGTCGCTGTGGCCTAGCTTCAATTTTACCTCGATTCTTGCCTGATATTTCATGGGCTAAGTGAGAAATTCTAATGGATTTAAGCACTTTCATCAGCAATGAAGCAACAGCTACTTCAGGACGATCTTCTTGTTTTTGTAGATAATTTCGATTCGTTCGGATCCTGTTACTCTGCCGATCTGCTGAGTTTCGGTCTCGCTTTTTTCGAGGGCATCCATCGCTTCGTCAGCATCAGTTTTGTTCACAATTATTGCGAATCCCCATCCCATGTTGAAGGTCTTAAGCATCTCCTCATCGGTTATCATGCCTCCTATTTCTGAAGCAGTCTTCTGAATTAACTCAAATATGGGATGAGGGCTGAAATTAGAAAATTCGAAACCGATGTGTTTTGAAAACTTCGATAATCTATCAAACTTTAAGTACGCATCGCCAGTGATGTGCACTGCGGCCTTCAGTTGAACATCTTCTGCAACTTTCAACAAAGGTTTGACATAGATTTTGGTCGGTTCGAGAACATCCCAGATTATCCCCCTTTTCAAACCGTCTGGAACATCATGAGGATCGTATTTACCACCCCACTGCTTGAAGAGAATTCTTCTCGCAAGAGAGATGCCATTGCTATGGAGTCCCGAGCTTCGCAGGCCTATGATTGCGTCACCTGGTTTTATGTTTCTCCCAGTGACTATCTTCTTCTCGTCAACTTTGCCTACTGCTGCGACTATCATGTCGAAGCCCTTGCCTTCGACAAGGCCTTTTGTCAGTTCTGCCACATCTCCGATTTCTCCTCCGGGCACGATACATTCAGCCTCAATTGCTCCCTTTGCGAGGCCTTCTATCCATTGCTTGACCAAGTTCGGCTCCGAAGCTTGTGCATGAATGTTATCTGCGATTGCAAGAGGTCTGGCTCCAGAGCGTATCACATCGTTCACGGCCATCGCTACGCCATCAATTCCTATGGTATCGTATTTTTGAGCCAGTTGGGCCACAAGCACCTTTGTGCCGACGCCTTCAATCTGGAGGTCTAAATAGCTCCCTCTACCCAAAGGGAAAATGTTTCCAAAAGGGAGTCGGATGATTTTGCCATAGACGCTAAGCTTGTACGTCTTTTTCAATGCTTGCAGTGCTTTCTTGGATTCAGCTCTCAGCTTCCTGTTCACACCTGAACCGGCGTAGGTGAATTCTTGAGTCAAAGGTCTCCTCCTATAGGAATAGTGTTGAGCTAGCTCCGTCATGGCATGATTCTTCTTAGGCTTCAGGAAGATAACACTTTTCATAGCATCGTCGCGATTAGGAAATCGATGGCAGATCTTAGGGGGTCATCAGATTCGTCGGTGAGAATCAATGGACAGATTATCCGTCGAGCTTTTGGGGCAAAAAGGAGATATGGTTAAAACAAGTTTGCCCTAAAGAGGGACTTTTGGTCTCTCAGAGGGGTTAGCTGAAGGCGTGTTCATGCGGGCATCAGAATAGAAGACTGATTCTGCTTCCCTATCATAATCACGTTCGTTGGATGGACTATTCTATGTATGACCGCGAAGAATTGCGGTGGGAAGCATTATGATTTTTTGACTGGTGCATATGCGGTTTGATAAATGGATTGGTTTTGTTCGCCTAATGTATAGGTGTTAATCAACATGCCCAAGAGGACGTAGTACTGCCTGAGAAATTCTTGTCCTCTCTCTGTTGCGCAGTACAGTATCTGTTGGCCCCTCATGCGTATCTCAACGAAGCCTATCTTCGTGATGGACGCCAAGTATTTCTTTAGTTGAGCGTAGTTGATGCCGGTGCGTTTCATCAGGGAGTATTTGTCTCCGCTGTCATATTTGATTGCGTCGAGTATTTCGGCTATTATCTCGAAATGGCTTCTATATTTTTTGCTCAGGGTCAACTGGCAGGGACTGTTTTTCTTAAGTAATGATAAGCTGTATGAGTCATGCTCTACTGTGAAGTCTGCCATCATTCTTTCCCACGATATATGTTGCCGTTTAAAGGCTTACTACTTTCTTCCGTAGACTTGATTGAAGACTTGATTGAAGATTGAATAAATGAGTTGACAAAGTTTAAATTTCCCATTCTGGCGCGAAGGGTTTATTACAGCGTTTCAATTGAATCTGTTGAATAGGAGAAAAACTGTTTGGAGCAGCTCAAGCTGTCCCAGGATGACGCACGTTTTCTGCAGGATGTTCTCAAGGCTGATTATGCGACCGCAAGTATACGTTTGCGCGTGGGGGAGCAGCAGTATGGTCTGGCAGAGGCGATTGCCTCCTTCATGTTTGAGCTTCATTTTCCCGATGTTAAAGACATAATTAAGAGATTGCACGGGGAACAAAAGGTAAACGACCTGCAGTTTGTTCGTAAGATCCAGACGGTGCTGAAGAAGATGGAGAAGAGTGGCATCGTGAGGATTCTGCCGAAATCGAAGCCTTGGGAATTGCAGAGATATGCGCTTTCCAGCTTCAAGTTTCTCGACAGTGATAAGAATTCTGTGAGTTTTGCGACTGAGGAGCAGGTTGAGCATACGCAGAATTTACTGCAGTCGCCGTCTAATCAGCAGGAGCAACCTAGAATGGATTATGCCAGGCTTTTCATCCTAGTCCTTGTCGCAGGTGCATCGTACGCATCGATCTTGTGGTCTCTGCTGCAACCTGTGATAGTTCCAGCTGTTTTCGTTCCGGCATTGTCAGTCTCTGTGGTGTGCTCTCTCATCTTAGGAAAAGCGCTCTCTAAGGGAGAGTCTCTAAAGCCTAAAAGTTGATGTTTGTGTGGGAATATGTCGAATAGGGTTGAATTGAAGAAGGTCGCGTCGGTTCCGCTTCTATTCTTGCTACTCTTGGTAGCGATGGTTGCCACACGATGGAACATGTCTGTGGCCGGAAGCCCAGGAACTCTTGAAGTGCCATCGAGCAAGTATCCAACAATCCAAGACGCTGTCAACAATGCAGGTTCAGGCGACCTAATCTTCGTGCATGATGGCATTTACTCTGAAAACCTCGTTATTAACAAGAGTGTGTCGCTTGTGGGTGAAGATAGGGCTCTAACAGTTATCTACGGAAGCGGGGCTTCACCACCAAATTACGTGATCAACGTGATCGCTAGTGGCGTGACGATCAAAGATTTCACTGTGAGGGCGAGCAGTTCGATTCAGAGTCCGGTTACGGTCAGTTCCGCAGGAAATATCTTAGAGAACAACATAATCGAAGAAGGCTACAATGGAATCCAGCTCTTTTCCTCTGATAACATCGTCTCTAATAACACCATCCACAATAACCAGTACGCAGGTCTATACTTGTATGCTTCTAGTCATAACGTATTCTCGGACAACCTTATTGTGAACAACATTGTTGCAGGCGTCGAGCTCCATCAATCGGCTAACAATGTTTTTTCAGGAAACACAATCTACAACAACACGGACGGGTTGACTCTTTCTTCTTCAACCAGCAACAACGTTTTTTACCATAACAACTTCAACAACACAGTTCAATTGTCGAGCGACTCGATGAACTCCACTAATGTTTGGAGCCTGAACGGGGAAGGCAACTATTGGTCTGACTACACAGGACAGGATTCAAATAACGACGGAATAGGGAACATTCCATACAGCATCACAGATACAGAAGGGCCTGATGGCTATCCCCTCATGGGACCGTTCCATGACCTAGAGGTTGCATTGACCAACCAGAAATACGGCGTCAATCTTATCAGCAACTCCTCGGTCTCCGGTTTGAGATTTGCGTTCGGACAGGATACCGGGAACAAGATTGTACTCTTCAATGTGGCAGGAGGGGGAGACGAAGTTGGGTTCGGCAGGATAATGATTCCTCTCAGCCTGATGGACACTCCATTCATCATCCTAGGAGGCCAGGGAGAAATAACTCCAACAGTGCTGAACGCTTCAAACGCGACGAACGTCTATCTATACTTCACGTGGGTCAATAGCAATCAGACTATCTCCATAATCTCCTCAAAGGCCCTTCACCTTTACAACGATCTGCTTGGTGAATACGCCAATCTTTTGGCTGATCTTAACAATTTGAATGTCACACAGAGCAGCTTTCTGGCGAATTATAGCACTCTCTTGGGTAATCTGACAGATCTTGAAAGTAGGTATTTCGCGTTGAACTCCTCTTACTACAGCCACCTTTCAGATTATTCAAAAAATGTGAAGAACCTTCAGAACCTGATGTACGTCTTCGCGGCCACGACCGCAATCTTTCTCATAACGACTGTTTATCTTTCAAAGAGGGCGAACACGAGTGCAAAGCAGAAGCCCAAGGGTAGCGAAAAAGAGGATTAACCTCTATTGAACCAGTTCTTTTCCTTTCCTATACGCTTGCACGTTCATGTTTGCGGTTTGCTTCTCCATCGTGTCGACTATCGCTTTCTCCAGAGAAGCATCGCTTACTATTCTGGTCACCTTCGCCAAGGCTCCCAGCATAAACATGTTAGCGCAGACTTTCGTCCCAAAAGTTTCTTCGGCAGTTTCTGTGGCAGGAACCTTGAAAAGCTTCATTTTTCTTTCTGGCTGTTTGACATTGGTGCTATCGATGACTAATATGCCGTCATCCTTCACATCCTTCAAGTGCCTGTCAAGGGCTTCTTGGTTCATCGTGATTAATATGTCGCATCTAGTGACCACTGGAAAGCCGATTTCTCGATCTGATATTATCACTTCGCTTTTGGCCATGCTGCCTCTTGCTTCAGCCCCATAGCTTTGCGTTTGTACGACTTTTTTTCCATCATAGGCGGCCGCTTTGCCTAGTATGTGCCCTGCGAGAACTACTCCTTGTCCTCCAGACCCTGCGATTCTTATTTCAGTCTTCAATTCTCTTCTTTGCCTCCTCCATTGTAGCCTGCATTGTTTGAGTGAGCGTCGGTCTCTGTTTCTTCGCGAATTCACCAACGACTATCTTGGACATCAGCTTGTCTTCACCCATTTTTTCTGCCTGTTCGATCGGGACGGTGTTTTGCTTGAACCACTTCACCATTTCACCCGCATCTTTGAATCCAGCTTTTCTTCCAAAGGCCGTTGGACACTGGCTTACGACTTCAATGAATCTGAAGCCCTTCGTCTTTAATGCTTCCTTTAAGGACTCTTTGAACTCGTTAACGTGAGCCGTTGTCCAGCGTGCGACGTAGCATGCTCCAGCTGTCACTGCGAGCCTTGCAGCGTCCAAGGGATATTCGAAGCTGCCGTACGGTGTAGTAGTCGTCACCGCCATGAATGGAGTTGTCGGGGCGACTTGCCCGCCAGTCATCCCATAGACCATGTTGTTGACCATTATAACGAGAATGTCCAGGTTTCTTCGGGCTGCATGTATGAAGTGACTCATGCCTATGCCGACTATGTCGCCGTCTCCGCCAAAAACGACGAGGTTTACGTCGGGCCGGACGAGTTTTATCCCTGTGGCGACGGGTATGCTTCTTCCATGCAGGGTGTGGACTGAATCTGCTATGAAATGCGGCGATGGAATCCATGCGGAGCAACCGATTCCGCTGCAGAATACGAACTTGTTTAGGTCCTCGTGGCCTAATTCATGGACCGCCCTGAGGAACACGTTCATTACAGTGTAGGCTCCGCAGCCTGGACAGAACGGAGGAGCTATATCCCTCAGGTATTTTCGGGGTGAAAAAGTCTCAGTCATTTTTTCTTCCTGCCTCAGTGATCTTGGTGAGCAGTTCTTCGGGGGTGATGAGTTCTCCGCCTCCGATCTTGTTTATAGACGTAATTTGAGAGTGGCCGTTTGCGGCTCTTTCAACTTCGTAATACAGTTGCTTGAGGTTCATTTCTGGAACTATGATTGTCTTGGCTGTGTCGGCCATTTTCCTTATTATCCTGTCGGGAAAGGGCCATACTGTTCTGAGCCTCACGTAACCTGTCTTTATCCCACTTTTTTGGGCATTTTCGACGGCTTCGTAGACTGTTCGTGAAGTGCACCCGCATGAGACTACGCCGACTTCGCATTCATCGATATTATAGCTTTCAAAATCCGCGATGTTTTTTGCATGGTTTTGGATTTTCCCATTGAGTCTTTCGACGAGTTTTCTGTGGACGAGCGGATCGGCTGTGGCCCTGATGCCGTACTCGTCGTGAGTCGAGCCCGTGACCACGACGTTGAAGCCATCTCCGACTGACGGCATCGGCGGGACTTCCTCCAACCCGAAAAACGCCTTTTCGCTTGCGTCAGGTCCTCGTCGATTCACGATCTTCAACGCCTCAGGCTCTGGCAGGATTATCTGCTCTCTCATATGTGCGACTATCTCATCAGCAAGCAATATGACGGGGGTGCGGTACTCTTCCGCCAGGTTAAACGCCCTGACTGTAAGCATGTACATCTCCTGCACCGAGTTGGGTGAAAGCACGACGGCTGAGTAGTCTCCATGTGTGCCCCATCGAGCTTGCATAATGTCACCTTGGCCGGATTTGGTAGCCTGACCCGTGGCCGGTCCTGCCCTTTGTACATCAACGATGACGCATGGTGTTTCAGTCATGAACGCGTAGCCTATTCCTTCCTGCATGAGGCTAAAACCCGGGCCAGAAGTGGCAGTCATGGATTTGGCTCCTGCCCAGCTGGCGCCCACGATGGCTCCTATTGACGCGAGTTCATCCTCCATTTGAATGGAGATTCCGCCAACGTGTGGAAGTCTTTTCGATAAGTGTTCAGCAATTTCGGTGGACGGTGTAATTGGATATCCAGCAAAGAATCGGCATCCCGCGGCTATGGCTCCTTCAGCGCACGCTTCGTTTCCCTGCCAAAAACGTGCGTTTGTTGTTGAGGTTCTCTTCAACCAAGCATCTCCCATCCAGTTTTCAGCTAAGGCTTGAAAGCTTGAACCTAAAAGGTTTTATCCTTTCATTCAGCAGATTAAGCTCCAAAAGGTCGCGGGAAATTGGATGAGGAGATTGCCGACTACGCCCTAGAATACTCGCAGAGCAAGAAGGTTGATTATGCTGAGGTCAGGGCTCACAGTCAGGTGCAAGAAAGGATTATCCTGAGAAACGAGATCTTGGAGGCATACGTTTCAGCGATTGACACCGGATTCTGCGTGCGAATAATGGCAAATGGTGGGATCGGCTTCGCTTCCACGAACAGATGGTCTAAGGAAGAGGCAAGGGCCATCGTGGATTTGGCGTTTAAGTATGCCAAGGCTGCAAAACGAAAAGACAAGTTGGTATTCGCTGAAGAAAAGGGAATTAAGACAAAGTGGACTGTTGAACAAAAGAAGAAGATAGAGAATATTGCGCCCGAAGAGAAAATATCAGCCTTTGCAGACATCAACAAATCTTTGGCTTCATGCGGCGTGAAAGTCCCAGCGTTGATATCCCAGGTCTTCATCGATCTCATCACGAAATACTTCGTAAACTCGGAAGGCTCAAAGATATCTTCGTTTGTCCCGAAGATAGGTGCCTATCTGAACATCACTGTTGCTGAGCAAGGCAAGACGGAGCAGGCCTATGAGCAGTTTGGTTACAGTGGCGGATGGGAAGCCCTCGGTATCTGGAAGATTCAGGACAGGATGATTCACAATGCAATGGTCCTCAGAGACGTGATCACGAAAGCCAAAACCGTGAAACCTGGAGAAATGGATTTGGTGTGCGGGTCAGAAGTTACTGGAATTGCTGCCCACGAATCTTGTGGCCACCCTATGGAGGCCGATAGGATCTTAGGGCGGGAAATGAGTCAGGCTGGAAGATCCTTCATCTATAAAGGCGGTGACTACTGGGTTGGTACGCGAATTGGCAGTAAAGCAGTAACTGTCGTTGATGATCCGACGATTGAGCACAGCTATGGATATTACCCATATGATGATGAGGGTGTCAAAGCACGTCCAAGGTTCCTGTACAAGGAGGGAATCATAAACGAGTTTCTGCAGAACAGGGAGTCGGCGGCCAAGCTTGGCACGAGAAGTAATGGTTCTTCAAGGTCCATCAACTACGATAGGGAAGCAATCGTTAGAATGGCGAACACTTTTGTGGCTCCTGGAGAATTTACGGAGAAAGAGCTGATCGAAGATGTTAAGCAGGGCGTCTTCATGAAATCTTTCACAGAATGGAACATTGACGACAAACGTTTCAATCAGCGTTATGTCGGCAAAGAAGCTTACCTGATAAAAGACGGGGAACTGCAGTATCCTGTTGCCAGGCCCGTGATCGAAACGACGACCTTAAAGTTCTGGTCGGCTGTTGACGCCGTTTCTAAGGAGGTTGAGTTTGACGCGGCTACGTGTGGGAAGGGTGACCCATCGCAGGGAGTTCCCGTGTACACCGGTGGGCCCTGCATGAGGCTGAGGGAGGTGTTCGTGAAGTGAGCGAGATACTTGGCAAGACTGAAGACGTGGTCAAAAAGGCGAAGAGTCTAGGCGCCGATGAGGTGATCGCCAAGACAACCTTTGGCAAGTACAGGCAGGTGCGATTCAGCAACAATCAGGTTGATATCACCGTTGCCTGGGATGATTATGTGACTGATCTGGCTTTGGCTTGGAAGAAACGTGTCGTTGCAACACAGATACATGATTTCCGTGATGTTGACCCGACTGTTAAGCGGCTGGTCGAGTTGGCTAAGGTGTCGGGAGAAAACCCGACGTTCGGAGGCTTCGCTAAGGGGAGCTTCCACTATGCTGAAGGTCAGGCTGACAGGAGGCTTCAGTCTCTGGAGAGTCCGACAGAACTGGTCTTTGAGGCCATCGATGCGGCGAAGAGGGAAGCTGGGTCAGAGGTTGACAGCGGGGGCATCCTTTTCACCAAGTTCGAAGATGTCTACTTGGCGTCTTCAGAAGGACCTTCAGGCGTTGATAGCAGATCGGCAGTCGAGCTTTCCATAAGGGCCTTTTCAGAGCGTGAAGCTTCCGGTCATGGCGTCGAATGCAGCTCAACTCTAAAGGATTTCAAGCCTTCCAGAGCCGGCAGCAAGGCTGGTGAAATTGCGAAGTTAGCAAAGAATCCCAAGATCGGCGACGAGGGCGTGTACGATGTCATCTTTGATCCTCTGATTTTTGGCTCCGTGCTCGGAGTATGGGGTGGGATGGCCTCAGCTTTCAGCATAATGATTCAAATGTCCATTTTTGTGGACAAGCTCGGAAAGAAGGTGGCGCCAGAGATTGTCACCCTAACGGATAATCCTGCCGCCTACTCCATGTCTCAGAGAGTCTTTGACGATGAGGGCGTCCCGGCGGGGGAAAACGTTTTCATCGACCATGGCGTTCTCAAGACATATCTTCATAATGCCTCCACGGCTAGGGCTTTCAAGACGAAGACGACCGGCAATGCTGGACTCATCGCTCCGAATCCTTGGAACATAGAGATGGCGCCCGGAACTAGGAGTAAAGATGAGCTCTTCAAAGAGGTGAACAGAGGGCTCTACTTGACTAACACGTGGTACACGCGGTTCCAAAATTACCTCAGGGGCGACTTCTCAACCATACCCAGAGACGGCATTTTCCTCATCGAAAAGGGCGAGATCAAGAAGTCCTTGAAGGACCTCCGCATAAGCGACAACATCTTATCGATGCTCGGCAACATTGCTGGCCTGTCAAAGGAGAGACAACACGTTCACTGGTGGGGCGAGGCTAACCCGCCGTCGCTCAGTCCCTACGTCCTGATCAAAAACGTGCACATGACCAAGTCCAAATAGAACCAAGAACACGACTCTTCTTTCCTTTTCTATTTGATCACAAGATTCACGTCAATTTCTCTACTGTTAGTCCCGAGTTGGACGGTCATAGTCTAGAGCACGCTTCGGAGCCCCTCATAAACTCCTATCGACTACCTAAAACTACAGTGAGGCTTTATACTTTTACCATCAGAAATTCTAAGTTGGGAGCTTGGTTTTCTGGCTTGAGGCACTTCTATGTGGAAGCTAAGTCTTGCCTACTTCCTTTTGGTTTTCCTGTATTCTAACGATGTCAGCTAACTGTGGAGTCGACACTTCAAACAATACCGAATCCATCCTCCCTACTAGTCGGTGTATCGTCTTGGGAAAAAACGTTATGTCCTCACCTTCTTTTAGTGTGACTGTTCTGTCAGTCAGAATAATGTCCACTTGGCCCTTGAAGCAGTAAATCGTCTCCTTCTTATCTTTGTGATAATGCTGGGAAGTGCTCTTGTTTTTTCTTATGATTAGGATCTTTCCACCATATTCTGCTTCCTCTGCTATCCAGAGTTCCTTGCCCCAATCCTTCAAAATCTCCTTCAAACACAGCCCTCAATCAAGAAACTATGATTGAGGTGTCTTAAAAACTCCAAGGTTCCTTCAGCTCTAGACTTCTAGGGGCTTCCTGAAATCTCCATTTGAAAAAAACCCTGTTTTTCTTGCCTATAATTTTCCAATATTTTTCAAGCTAAGTTCAATGGTGCGCTCGAAGTTCAGCACTCTTTGAATATAGGATGTCTGAATCGGTGTTTCCAAGGGGGAATCATGGAAGGTATGTCTTCCTAAATTTTTGTGGGCTGGGTTATTGGTTTACCTGCTCCTCTGTGTTTTCATTCATAATTGACTCACACTGTGCCTAGTGACATAGAAGAAACTGACAACAGCTCTGCCATCCATAATCTGACATTTACTTAATTGTTCCACGCTAAATATTCTCTTTTAAATCAAGTTTCTTCAAAGCTTTGAGGATAACAAAGGACATATATCAAAACACAAAATACGACGCAAAATAGTATGGACCCAAATAGCCTTAAATTAGGCTCCTTCAATGGGAATGTGGGCGGTCGTAGTCTAGCTTGGTTAGGACATCGGCTTCCCAATGCTAACAGAGCAAAGTGTCCATCAATAGCTAATCAAGTGGATTGGACAGAGTTTACAGAATGGGTCAGAAAGAAATATAGTAAGACGCAAGCTCCAAACATTCTAAGCCTCACCAGACGTTTCAATCATCTGTTGTACGGCAATCTGAGAGAGGTTGAAGTCATACCTGTTGGGATAAGAAACAATGTGATCAATTCTCTGATAGTTTTGTCCAAGTTTCTTGGTATACATCAGGAATTCAATGGTAGACTGAGAGATTATGGCGTTAGAAAGGTTAAGCAGGAGGCGTTTGCTTCTTTCATGAGGATCTACAACAACAATAGTGCAGATCTGCTCAAATGGTACAAAGATGCTTTTTGTACGATCAAGACGAATGAACAGTGTCTTCTTAAGTTTCTAGCCTTGAGTGGTATCAGAAAAGAAGAGGCTATAACATCATTCAACAAGATTCTTGAACTAAACAAAACAGGAAATCTATCTGAATATTACGTTCTAGAAAACAATGTCCTCGAACATTTCAGGTATAGAAAGCTATTCCTAAGAACAACAAAGAACGTCTATGCCTCTATAATACCTGAATATCTAATCAAAGAAATATGCAATAGTCAAACGGTAACCTATCCTGCAATCCTGAAAAGACTACGACACAATGGCTTAAGATGCAGATTGAATGAGCTTCGTGATTATTTTGGTACTTTCATGGTTAGACATGGCTTGATTCGTGAAGAAGTGGATCTTCTACAAGGAAGAATACCACCATCAATATTCATCAGGCACTACTGGAGCCCATCATTCAAAGAACTCAGAGACAGAACACTGAAAGCAATCACAGAACTAGAACAAACACTAAACTGAACACCGAAGACAAATCGAAACATTCTCCCTCTTTTTTCTATGCTTGGAATCTCGAAACTTCGGTGAAAAACTTCTAGGGACTCCCTGAAATCTTGAAATAACAATCTTGTAGAAGTGATTGCGTTGTTCCGTGTGAAACATTTTTTCATAAATCACTTAAGTCTCTTTCGAGCTAACTGTTGTTTTGGGGAAAGGAGAGACCCCACATTCAGATAGTCAAATCATTTATTATTGACTTAACTTGATGTGTTCAATATGCTAATTGGAAAAGAAAAAGGATTGGATGAAGGCAGACGGGACAAACACGATATAGTGATGCAAATTCTAATAATGCTAAAATCTGCCAAATCCATTCGTAAAACAAGACTTATGACTCTATTAGGATTATCATCGGCCCAATCAAAACAGTATCTAGGTTTCTTAGAGAAAAACAGACTAATCGAAACAAGCGGGTATGAAATCTCAATTACTGAGACAGGTCTAGATCACTTGGAAAAATGTTCATGCTGCCCCATGTTTGAACGCAGCAATGCAATATGGAAATTTAAGATGAAAAACTTCTAGGGACTCCCTGAAATCTTTTCTTCTATTGGATAGGATTACACTATTTTGCATCTGCCAGATATTTCAGGTGAAGTGGTTTTCTAATATTTTTTGGGTTAATGTCTGCGATGAAGCTTTGACTATCGACCAGTAAGTTTGAAAACTCACTGTTGTGCTTTTTCATGAACTCTACATAGTCTGAATAGCTCTTGTGGAATGAAATAAAGATGCCATCCCATCCCATTCCTTGTCCTTCTATGGCAAAGATAACATTTGGTTGTTTCATCATCCACTCTTTCACTCTATTGAAAGTTGCTTCCCTCACCTCAGGTTTGGCATACTTAATATTGTGTTTTACAAAGGTGAACACGACAAGTTCAAAACCAATTTTATCCCATTTCGGTATCGCCGTATACCCATCAAGAAAGCTCTTTTCAAGATTGACCCTTTTCCTGCTGACAGTGGGCTGAGAAGTTCTGAGGGCCTTAGCCAATTCTCTGTCACTCCTACGGCTATTCTTCATCAGCTCCCACAGAAGTTCGTAATCGACAGTCTTCAGTTTCTCCACAGCACATCCTTAACCAATTCTTTTTGCAGTTCTTATGACTTGTGGAAGATCCCTTAAGCAGAATCTAAAAGCTACGATGAAAAACTTCTAGGGAGTCCCTAAAACTATTGTGATATCAAGTTCTTGCGCTAGCAGCAAACATAAGTACTCATTCAATCTCAATTATTGAGATACAGGTTGAATTGTTTTGAAGGCACTTGACTTTCTGACTTCAATGGTTCTTGCTTTGACTGCTGTTGTTCGTCTGATCGTTTCTCCTGTCTTTGCGGACAGTCCGATGCCTCCTGTCCATCCTGATTGGTTTGCCTATACTGTCGAAGCATTGGTGGGTGAAACAGTAGCTTGGGTAATAGGTGCAGAATTACTGTGGAGATTATCAAGGAAGAGAAAACAGGAAATTTCAAGGGTTGGAAGCTACGAGATTATGCTTCTGGCAATGATAATCAGCTTCTCTATAGGATTGCTATTCTGGAAGATTTTTGGATGGATATGAACTCGTGTTTCAAACATATGACAATAACCTATTCATATATTACTCAAACTGCGATGAAAAACTTCTATGGACTCTCTGAAATCTTGTGAAGGAATTGTCTCACTTTGGGTTTGCTCTTTCTTAAGACAATAGCTGTAACACCTATCCAGCAAAGCGTCAAAAAGAGACCTGTGGCAAATAGAGCATTCCTAAATGGATGAAGATATGGAAAGTAGTCTATGACAAGCCCTGGGTGTAGTTGCTCCTCAAGTGCTTTAACGTGATATTGTTGTGAATTGATGCCTTCTTCTAAACCACGTATGTAGGCTATTGCTATTGCCAGTATGAGTGTTGATATAGTAAGAGCTGCTATTATCCAGAATGTCCTTTTCATGACTCTTCATCCTCAGAAGAAAGTGTGTCTGCGTCTCCTTATAATTCTAGGGATTAGAACAGATTCCATTGGGTCCACAAAATCTTTGTGAAATAACCATCTTCTAGAAGTGATTGCATTGTTCCGTGTGAAACATTCTTTCATAAATCACTTAAATCTCTTTCAAGCTAACTGTTATTTTGGGGAAAGGAGAGACCCCATATGCAGATGGTCGAGTCCCTCTAGTTTCTCTTCTATTGCATGCAGATTAAAGATTTCTATCTTGACTTACTCATTAGACTTTCATAGTTCTCTTCAAGTTTTGTTAGTCCTTCTCCGTAGACATCTCATAGTTAAACTTAAAAGTATCTTGATTCTGTAGATACAAGCAAGGAGATCAAAAAAGCGGTGCACCGGTCAAATATCGGAATGGGCATTGCGATCAAGATTATCATAGTGGTTAGCTCTTGTTGCTATCATCGCATTTTCAATATGGGTGTTGACTCAGGTTAAGTTTGTAACACCGACACTTGAGGTAAGTAATATTTCTTTGAATCCAAACGAGATAACGGTTAAAGATTCTGCTATCTTTAGCTTTACGATCAAGAACAACGATGCAGAAAAACTTCATTCAGTGAAAGTAGTGTTCAACACAACAAGCCCAGTGACTTTCTATCAGAACAATGCGAGTCTGCTTGTAGATGGCAATGGGTTTCAGTATCTCCCGATAACTCTTCAATCTTCTCAGCAATCGACTTATCCTTTGAAAGTGACTGGAACTCTAGTAGAAGGGGCATCGACAAGCACCTATTCAATACACATCGATTTTCTTGACGAGAACTCAACGAGATTTGACATTGAGACAGTAGACTTGAAAATAGATGTTAGTTAGTAGCGAATCCCTTGTAGCTGTGCAGATTAAAGATTTCTGTCTTTGAGGTTTTACAAAATACGGAAAGTTTCAAAAGCTCAGTTGAGCTTTTGCGAATGCAATAAACTAGGGCGAGAAAATTGGATGCTTACTATTATCCATTAGTAGTTTACTTCTCTTTGCTCGTCATTATAGCGTTGGGGATTATATTATTCCCAAAAGCCTCAGTTAATCCTGAATACATCAATGGTGTTTTGACCGCATCCAGCATACTTTTCGGATTCTGGTTTATCATGCTTGAAAGAAAGCCTAAAAATGAGCGTTTCTTGGGTCAGGTACGAAATAATCTCCTCTTTTCACTCGGACTTCTTATCCTTACAGTAATGTTGATGTATTTTGCCACTTTGAGCAATTCTGCACTTCTATCTGAAATTACTTTAGGAGCTGCAACTGTCAGCTTCATTGTCAACCTTGACGACGAAATCCATTATCGGAACTTAACCTTCTCAACCCTTGCTAAACACCTGCTAGAAACAAACCAAGAAAAAGAATAGAAAAAGAAAGAAGAGGAAACTGGCTTAAGAAGACTGATAGAAGCATGTTCTATTTGATATAAGAATTGTTCATGCTGAGTCTAGTCAGTATTTTGGGTTATTATGCCTGTCTTCCCTTATTCCTGAAGATACGTTTTGAGGAAATTGTTCCACACTTCGTCTCTGGTGTAGTCGAAGGTTGTGATGTGTTTCGGTGTAATTCTTACTATTACACTTTTAAACGCAGCTAGATAGGCTTTGGTGACACGTTCCAACTTTTCTTTCGGCATATTGCCCATAGTTCCTTCAACAACTGAAGCTGCCTGTTCGTATACTTTGTCGTAATCTATTTCTGCCTTACCGTAGATGAGAATGCCTCTCAACGGGTTTTGGGTGTCAACCAACACGGTAATGTCATTGTTTCGTTTGATATTTCTGGTTTTTCGGCTTTCGGTGATAGACATTATTAGTATTTGACCGTTCATGTATCTGTAGCCGACTGGCATTGCATGTATGGTTCCGTCCTTATTGTGAGTGCAAATTCTTGCTATGTGGTTCTCTTTAAGCATTGATTCAATCTCTTCGCTGGTGAGAGGTGGTGCTTGACCAGTATACGACAATCTTTATCACCACTCCATAGTTCTTCTGGTTCAGCTATAACTTTTCCCCAAGACCAAAAGAGACGAATTTAGAGCCCATTTACATTTCAGATTTCCAACGTTGGAATATTACGCTACCAAGCCAAGAAAAAAAAGAGAAGAGGAAACTTTGCTATTTCCGTTTTCTGAACAGCTTTATGTCATCTATTTCTGTGACATATTTACAGGGGTACACAAACCTTAAATGCCAACATGCTCATAGATTTGGGTACACAAATGAGGAGAATGAAGAATGACAAAAGTCAAGTGCCAGAAATGTGGAAATGAAGGCTACCTAATTGTCAAACAGACTGTCTCAAAGGGAATCAAATATCGGTACTGGTACGTGAAGCATAATGTTGACGATAAGATCAAATGGTGCTATATTGGAAAGACTTTACCAGCAGAATATCAGAAACTCAAGCCTGTTAGAGAAAGTACACAAACTGGTACACAAAACAGTATGGACCCAAATAGCCTTAAATTATGCTCCCTCAATGGGAATGTGGGCGGTCGTAGTCTAGCTTGGTTAGGACATCGGCTTCCCAAGCCGACAACCCGGGTTCAAATCCCGGTGACCGCACTAAGAATCAGCGTTTCTTGATATTATGCCAGTGCGTTTTTTGCTTGGATTTTTCTGGTTTAGGCAACCAGTAGCTATGCAATGTTTTGAATTGTGATTAACAGGCCGTTTTAGGCGGTGGAATGTCTTGGACTATCTTTTGGCAAGAAATGCAACTATGTATGTGTTTTTGCGGACTTTTCTGTGAAGCTCGACTTGTAGGCTGCCAACACTTTTTCGACCCTATTTTGATCGGATAAAATGTAGACGTTCTCATGACCAATTTTCTCTTGCGTTAGGATGCTTTTGTCGACTAGCTGTTTTAGGTGGTAGGAAAGTGTGGAACGTGGGAGCTTCAAGCGGTTTGCTAAGAGTTGGTACTTCGTTTTCTTGTTTGCGAGGACTGCTAAGATAATGTCCCTCGTTTTCTTCTGTCTCAGGGCAGACAATATTCTTTTATCTTCTGCTTCCAGCCTTTTGGTGTAGTATTTCTTCTGATGTCCTTCTGGCTCGGCAAAGACGATTTTCTTTCTCGTCATATAGCTCAGATGATAATGCAGGGTGGTCAAAGGCATGTTCAGGGCTTTCTGAAGTCTTCTCAGATGAAAGCCGGGATTTGCCTCTACTGCCACGTATATTTTCCTGCGCCGCTCATTCTCTAAAATTTCGTCTTTGAACATCCGCGTTGGTCCTTCAATTTGCCGAATGATTCTTGGCATCTACGTAATTCATACGAAGCAAATGATCATTCTCTTGAACAGAAGCATCAATTTACTCCCTACTAATAGGTTTTCTTTGTTCATTGAGGTTTTGCTCCTCGGCAGGTCCGCTGACCGTGTAGAATGATGAGCAGCTTATATTTCAGAGACACGAAATGCCACTCAGGAATCAAGCTTGCTATTACCCTTAGTTGAGCGATCACAAGAAGAGATCACACGGACCATCAGGAGAGAAGCGCGCGCTCCAGCACTCAATTTTCATCCTGACCTTTCCGTCTGTTCTTCGGCGGGCATTTTATCCCTGTTCCTAACCAAATAAAAGACTAAAAGGGCTTCCACAACAATGTTGCCCACCGCGAAGACCGCCTCAGACAGCGTGCCTGTGCCCAGCTGGACTGAGAAGATGTAGAAAACAAGAAGACCCAGCAGAATCCAAACAAAAATGAAGTTTTTGGCTATGCTTCGTGCCGTTGCTTTCAATTGAGTTTTGTACGCGCGCGTTCTAACTGAATGCTCATCATTCATCTTTCGTTTGGTTTCTTCCCGCGTATCCTCCTTGCGCTTAGCTCTGCTGCTCGCATAAAGGTAAAAACTGGCCACTGTTAGAAAAACGATGCTCCAGGAAATGCTGATAGCCCACCAAACGAAAAGGTCAATAGTCAACACCAATTCCTCCTTCAAAACTTGCATATCTTGTAGAAGAACACTTTGCCGGCATCCACAAGAAACAGATAGGTAGCTGTCATAAGTGCGACTAGAACCCAGAATTCGGCTGGAAGCGGCGTCATTCCCAAGAAGCCGCCGAAAGGTGTGAATGGCAATATGGTTCCGAACGCGACGAACCCTATTATGAATCCTGCTAGCCACTTCCCTGGACGGCTTGTGAAGAAGGGGATGCGCCTAGTCCTGATGACGAACATGATTAAGACCTCGGTCCAGAATGATTCTACGAACCATGCACTTTGGAACAGTGCTTCAAGGTGGCTACCGGGCGTTCCTGCCCAACATCCGAAGACGAAAAGCATGATGCCAAAGGTAAGAAAGTCATAGACGGAACTGAATGGGCCAAAGAAAATTGTGTACTTTCGCACGAAACCTATGTCCCATTTCCTTGGCGTCGTGGTGTACTCTTCATCAACGTTGTCGGTTGGTATCGTCATGTTCGACATGTCGTACAGCAGGTTCATGAAAAGTATCTGAATCGGCAACATTGGGAGAAATGGAAGGAAGATAGAGGCGGCTGCAGCGCTGAACATGTTTCCAAAGTTCGAACTCGTTCCCATCAGAACATACTTTATGGTGTTGCCGAAGATCTTTCTGCCCTCCTTAATACCATCTACTAGCACCGGCAGATCCTTTTCCAGAAGCACAATATCCGCTGCGTCTTTCGAGACATCAACCGCCGTGTCGACCGATATGCCCACGTCTGCCTCGTAGAGGGCTGGAGCATCATTCACTCCGTCACCCATGAAGCCCACCACATGCTGGTTCTCCTTCAGGGCTTTGATAATGTCCAGCTTCTGTTCTGGAGTGATCCTAGCGAAAATTGTGGTCTCTTCTGCTGCCTTTTTGATTTCGGTCGAGCTCATTTGTGTTAATTCTGAGCCAGATACTATTTTTCTGACGGGGACATCTACTTCCTCGCATATTTTTCTCGCTACGAGCTCGTTGTCGCCTGTGAGTATCTTGACGTCAACCCCCATCTCCTTTAGCTTCATGATCGCTTGATGGGCATCCTGCTTACGGGGGTCAGTGAATATGAGGAGGCCTAGAAACGTTAGGTTCGCCTCGTCTTCAACCGTGTACGCTTTCTTCAGGTCTATGTTTCGATACGCAATTGCTAAGACACGGTATCCCTGGATCGAGAGATCGGAGAACTCGGTGCGAATTGACTCTAGAACGTCGCGTATTGGTTCCTTCTTACCTAGAGTCTCAGAGTAGTCACATCTGAAGAGAACTGATTCTGGAGCACCCTTAGTGATGAGGATGAAATCACTATCCTTTCTAACCACCACCGACATCATTCTCCGCTGGTAGTCAAATGGGATATCGCACGTCTTACCGTAGAATGTCACACCTTCTTGTGCGCCGTTCTTGATGGCATGCTCCCAGATTGCCACATCCATTGGATTGCCAGTGATCTTTTCCCCTATTACTGCGGTGTTGCAGAGCAACGAATAGGGGATGATCCTCGGATCTTTGTCTCCACCTAGTGAATAGTAGTCTTTTAGAGAGATCTTGCCTTCTGTGAGCGTCCCTGTTTTGTCCGTGCACAGGACATCCATGTTGCCGAAGTCCTCTATCGAAACTAATCGTTTCACGATGACCTTTAGCTTCGCCAGTTTCCTCGCCCCTTGAGAGAGGCTGATCGTTACGATGGCAGGCATCAGCTCGGGCACGAGCCCGACGGCGACTGCGAGAGAGAAAAGCAGAGAATTGACAAGGTTATGACCAAGGGCAGCGTTAATTGCGAATATTCCAATTACGAGCGCGAGCGTAAGTGTAAGAAGCATGTTTCCGTAACTCCTGACGCCCTTCTGAAAGGGGGTTTCAGGGTGGGATCGAATTAGGCTCCTAGATATGGATCCGAACTGCGAGTTTTTTCCGGTCGACACGACGATGCCTCGACCGCTTCCATTTGCCACTACGCTGCCCATGAACATGTAGTTTGTCAGTTGCTGAGGTATAGGGTGCTGAAGATCGAGACTTTCAGAGGTCTTTTCAACAGGAAAGGATTCTCCAGTGAGTGTTGCTTCATTAACGTGAAGGTCGGTGCATTCCACTATCCTCATGTCAGCTGGAACGATGTCTCCTACGTAGAAGGAAACAAGATCTCCTGGAACAAGAAGCCTCGATTCAATTTCGGAAGGCTTACCCTCTCTCATAACGACAGCTCTGATAGATACACGCTTCTGAAGGTCGTGAACAGTCTTCTCAGCCCTGTACTCGTTGATGAAGCCCAAGACCACGGCTATAACAATCATCAAAAGTATGGATATTGCCTGCTCAAGCCCGGTGAAGCGATAAGATACGATAGCACATGCGATTAGAATGACGAATATCGGATTCTTGAATTGTCTAAAAAGAATCGGTGCCCAGCCGAATTTCGGTCTTTCCAGCTCGTTGTATCCGTATATCTTCAGGCGTCGTTGAGCTTCTTGTTCAGACAGACCCTTCTCGTTGGTTTCAAGGGAATGGTAGGTATCCGCAGGGGAGATAGACCAGCAGTCTTTGCTTGCGTCGATTGTTTTCTCATTTGCCGTATTATTGAATCCGCCTCGACCGGGACCACCTTATCGCGCATGATAGGGTTTGTACCTTCCATTACAACTAGAGACAGATATAGGCATTTCGTAACCGCAACGCTGCAGGCATTGAAGAAAAATCGGTGTGATCTAGGCTGGCTCTTCGTGGACATCTATTCTGGTTATCCTAGGATAGGCCGTTCTGAGTGCTTTCTCAAGCTTGCTGGAGATTTCATGTGCTTTTTTTATGCCAAGTTCAGGCTCGAAACGACATTGAAGAGTCAAGTGTATGCCCTCGCCAGCTTTGCGGACGCTGATTCCTGAGACGCTCTGGATTTCTGGAAATTGCTTGGCGACATGTTTAATGTATGATTCCAGCTCGGTTTCGACCCCTGCCAACTCTCTTGAGATGCGATCTGATGCCGATTCGATGTGAACAGTTACTTCTGATATTTCTGGCTTAGTTATCCTTATCTTGTCCTCGACTTGTTCAGCGACATCGTGTGCCTGTTTCACCGTCATGTTCGCACTTACCTCCAGATGAAGATCGACGTACAGTTTTCCGTCAATTCTTTGAATGTGAATGTTGTGAACCCCCCTTGAACCCGCTGTTTCTTCCGCTGCATCCTTCACGGCCTTCCAGACACCATTTTGGCCTGGTCCAAGAGGTTCCGTGTCGACTGAAACCCGCGCATTGGGATATTCTTTCCTCACGACTCTCTCAATGTCAAGAGCAACCCCGTGCATATCCTCACTTGCGAGGTCATTGTCCAAGAATGCGTGAATGTCCACGTCAAGTCTTTTCCCACTTATTCGAACATCGAGGTGGCGAATCCCTCTGACCTGGTTTATGGCTTCAACTTTCTTTCGAATAGCTTTAGCTATCTCTTCCTTAGATCGTTCAACCAGTGGAAGGGGCAAAGTTGGACCTCACTAGGATTCTTAGACTATGAAGTATATAGCTGTGCACAGTAGCACTTTTTATTGGTTGGAGCACCGTTTCCAACATGGAGCGCGCGCTAAATAGCTTCATGGCTGCGAAGACCTTGATGAACTTGAAAATAAGCTTTCAATAGGTTTATGGTGCCAGAGCAGCTACCTTCACTTGTTTTACTCCTTTTTTGGCCATGAGAGCTTGAGTGAGACTTCTCACTTCCATAGTATTTCCTTTTATGGCAATCATTTCGAGGCACTTGTTTTCTTCTAAGTGGAGGTGAGTTGTCGAAGAAATCACGTTCTTGAATTGATGTTGGACTCTAGTGATCTCTTCGAGCAGACCTGGTTTGTCCAGGTAATAAAGCACCAGGACAGCGCCTGTTATTTGTCCGCTTCCTTTTTGCATCCACTCAAATTCACTGATAAAACTCCTTACAGCGTCATGAATTGCTTTCGAACGGTCCTCGTAATGCATACTTTGCCAGGTTTCATCTAATCTTTTCAGGAGAGGCGGCGGAAGTGAAACACTGAATCTTGTAACCTTCATTTTCGGTGGCACCCGATCACCTTGTCAAACCTATGATAAGTTGCAGAAGCTTTTTATGGCTGATGTTACAGTTCTGTCAATTCGTAACACTGGAGAACCATCATGCCATTCTACAACAGCCGAGAAATATCCGCCATAGCCTTGCTGTCCGCGCTGTGGGGCGTGTTGAGCTCCATCTTTTCACCCATAGTTTTCAGCATGTTCAACTTGCCAATCTTATGCGACATGATCGGCTTCACGGTGCTTTCACTTACCGTATGGTGGGTCAGAAAACTCGGGGCGGCCACTTCAGTGGGGCTGATTGCAACAGTCATAAACTTTATCTTCAATCCGGCTGGCCTCTTCTTCCTAGGCTTCACTGCGGCCAGCATCGTCTTTGATATTCTTGCGTGGCTTGCAAGGTATAATGTCTATTTTAAGAAACCGGCTTTGACAGCGATTGCGTTGTTCTTCATTTCAGTGCTGTCGGCTGCTGTCGCAGGCCTTGTTATAGGCACATCCTTCATGCCTGCGGTTGCCTTAGCTGGCTGGGGCGGAGTTCTTGGGTGGGTCGGGCTTCACGCAGTCGGCGGGATAATCGGAGGATCCATCGGCATAGCTCTAGTAATAGGCTTTGTTGCCAGAGGGCTGCCAAGGATATATGCAAACAAATAATGTTTAGTGAGACCAGTCTTAATTCATCGGCAATCGAAACAAGCATGAAGATTCATGCTTGACACCATGAACATCGATCCGGTATCGCGCTTGAGAGCCTCTTATATTCAAGACCGCAGGTCAGCGCGGAGAATTCGGAGTCTAGCAGCTTACATTTCTGTCAGTCGGCTCGTCTATGGCCCATGGAATGAAAAGCGATAAAGTGTGCTTTACTCGCTGCGAAATCCGTAGTGCTCTTCTATTATGTGATGGTACAGTTCTGGCGTCATGAGTGAACCAAAGGCTCTGGCCACAACTTCGCTTAGGGCTGGATGAATATGCATGGCCTTCGTGAGGGGTTCTGCGCTCTGGTCGGCAGTGTACATGAGGTTTATTATCTCCTGTATTAGAACGGAAGCCTGAGGCCCGATGATGTGCGCGCCTACTATTCGTTTTGTGTCCTTGAGAACTATGACTTTGACGAAATAATCTTTAACACCCATAGCTTCTCCCTTGGCAGTATCCTCATATCTGTGAATTCCGATCAGCACGTTCTCTCTGCCGTATCTGTCGAATGCCTCTCTCTCTTTCAGGCCTACGCTTGCAATCTCTGGGTCTGTAAAGATGGCATGTGGAACAGCATGATAGTCAACCTTGACTCTCTCTCTACGCACGGCGTTCAAGTATACAAGTAGAGCCTCATAGTTTGCTACGTGTTTGAACAAGTATTTGCCGTCTGCATCGCCGAAGGCCCAGACGTTAGGCTGTGAAGTTTCCAAGTAATCGTCAACGATAATCCATCCTTTCTGGTCGGTTTTGATCCCGGCTTTCTCCGGATGCAGAATATCGCTATTCGAGCCCCTGCCTGATGCGATGAGTATCTCATCTGCTGCTATCTCTGTTTCTCTTCCGTTTTCCCTGTTGACCGCGATTACTTTTTTCTTGCCGACGGCAGTATTCTCAACCCTTCTCACTTCGTGATTGGTGATGATTGCCATGCGTTTTTGCAGTTCGCTCTTTGCCAGTCCGGACACTTCAGGCTCTTCTTCTGGAATGAACTGCGGGTTTCTGCCGATTATGGTGACCCGCGATCCCATCGCTGCAAGAAAATGGCCATATTCGGCTGCAATGTAGCCTCCGCCGATGATAGCGATCGTTTCGGGCAGCTGATTCAAGTTGAGTATCGTATCGCTGGTGAGATAAGCAACATTTTCAAGACCGTTTATTGCCGGTATTACGGGCTTTGACCCAGTGCAGAGTAGAATGGTCTTTGACGTGATAGTTTTGTCGCCAACGCTCAACGTATACGGTCCGACAAACTGGGCCGTGTCTCTATAATAGTCTACGTTTTTAGAATGAGTGAGTCCTTGACGTATGCCATTTATGTCTTTGTAAATGAGGGCTCTCATTCGCTGCATGACGGCTTGAAAATCCACATTCTTGAGGTCGACTGATATTCCAAATTCTCTTGCTCTTTCAACAGTCCTCACGAGTTCTGCGGGGTACAGCAATATTTTCGAGGGAATACAGCCTCGTGTAAGACAGATTCCGCCTGGCTCATCTTTATCTACAACTGCGACCTTTAGGTTCGGTTGCTCTTGAACGAGCGTCCGAACTATTTCCAGTGCTGAACCAGAGCCTATTACGATGAAGTCGTATTCCTTCACGCAAGCATCGTCCTTCTGCAAATTACTTGAAAATGAACAAATAATAAGTGTTTACTGGTAGGATTCTTCGCAACACGCGGTGTCATTTGGTCCGCGTCTTTTTGCTTGCCGCTAACTTTTTCTGGAATCTAGTTGGGGAAAATGTGTGTGCCTGTCTTCCCTTGTAACGCGTCTTCTATGCTTTCTGGGTTCGTGATGATCGCTTCTTTTCCTCCTTTTTCGAGGAAGTTGATGATGGCTTGGATTTTCGGACCCATGCTCCCCGGGGGGAAGTGTCCCTTTCTGTAGTATTTCTTCGCTTCGGCCAGGGTCATCCTGTCAAGTAGCTTTTGATTGGGTTTGCCGAAGTTCAACGCAACTTTTCTTACTGTTGTGGAGATAAGAAAGAGATCCGCTTCCAGACCAACGGCTAGGATGGCTGACGCGTAGTCTTTGTCGATTACTGCTTCTACTCCTTTCAACTTGCCTTTTTCTTCGATAACGGGAATGCCTCCGCCTCCTGCGGCGATGACTACCACTCCTTTGTCAACGAGAGTCTTGATCGCTTTTTGTTCAATGATGCGCACGGGTATAGGAGATGGGACGACACGTCTCCAGCCACGTCCAGAGTCCTCAGCTATTCTCCATTTGCATTCCCTTCTGTATTTTTCACCCTTCTTTCTGCTGTAGAAAGGTCCTATGGGTTTGGTGGGATTCTTGAAGGCAAGGTCATTTTTTTTGACGAGAACTTGGGTCACTATTGTAACGACCGTGTTGCTCATGCCTCTTGATTGGAACTCGTTGTACAGGCACTGTTGAATCATGTATCCAAGCTCACCTTGTGTTTCAGCATCACAAGAATAAAGTGGCAGAGTGTGCACTTCCTTGCTGGCTTTCTCAGATCGCAGGAGAATGAAACCCACTTGGGGGCCATTGCCATGGGTCACGATGACGTTCCAGCCTTTTTCCACCATGCTGGCGATGTGGCTACAGGTTTCTCGTGCTGCTTCAAACTGGTCGGCCACAGTTTGATGGTTTTCATCTTTGATCAGAGAGTTTCCCCCGATGGCTACTACTGCTGTTCTCTTCAATCATCCTTCCTTCCGTATTCTTACGACTTGTAATGAATTTGAGCAGTCCTATAAATAATGAGCGGGGTTCGTTTGCTCGATCAGCGCAAGCATAACCGATTACCTTCGAGGAGGAAAAATCGACTTGGTCATTAACATATCAGTGTTGAGGACAGCAATAGATCAAGACGAGTACAAGATTCGACGATTAGCTGTTGAATTCAACTTTCAGTCATTACGAGGCTTCAATTAGCTTCAGCCCTTGCGAAAATGCAGGATCGAAACGTTGAAAGCAAGCTGAGTATTTGTTCTTTAAATGATTATATGGATAGTCTTGCCTTGAACGCTTGGTAGGGTCTTGATCTGCCCAACTCGAATCGTATCTGCAGCTAGAAGGATTACACGTGTCGAAACCGTCTGCGCCGGCGGTCCAATATGGATACTCACGAGTTTGAATGGCCCATGAGAGAGATAGTGCTGGCAACTTGGGAAGACATTTCGAAACGGGTCGACAGCATAGTCAGAAGCCTGGAAATCATTTATGAAGTCAAGTTTCGCGTTGATTTCGAGGAGATTCCGCTAGAAAGGCTCTATCCAACAGAGGATTTCTTGGAGAATGATAAGCTTGCTCTAGTCTTCATGAAAATCGTCAAAGAGAACTACAGCGTGCCAATAATAGTCGTGCAAAGCCGTGAAGACTATTTTGTTCTGGACGGTCACCATCGTTCATTCATTCATAACAAACTCATGGACAAGACCATAAAAGCATGCGCGTTGAAATTTCCCCAAGGCGCGAAGTACAGAGACGTGGCACGATTTCCGTTCGATGACCTTCGGATCAAAGAAATAAGCGCAATAGAAGATCCCATTTTGAAAGCTTGGCAACGAACACTGTTCGTGCTTGAACACTATCAAGCCATATATCACGTTCCGTTCTATCTGAAAAGGGAACAAATCAGCCTGAGAGACCTTGTACCGACACAGCCTCACGTGGGAAAAGCACAGGTTAACGCGATAAAAGAATTACTCGTACCCATAGTCTGCATCCACGACAAGAACAAATACTACATACTAGACGGCCACGCAAGATCCCTCCGAGCCAAAGAACTAGGACAAGACTCCATAGAAGCAATGATTCTGCTCCCCAAAGTCCAAATAAGCTTCGGCATCGTGAAGACAGCAGCAGACATGAACCTTCAAAACCTCCAAGACATAAAGATCACAGAATAAGCACTCCCTTATTCACCGATCTCAGCCATCGTTCCTATCCTCCCCGAAAGAACCTCGACAACACCAACAAAAAAATAACCGAAAAACTGACAGGCGGCAATGTATGCTCGGAGACACCCTCTTCTATAACTGCAGGTCAGCCTTCAAAGACACCCCGAAAAGACCGACCTATGAAAGGGGGCGGTCAAATGTTCGCGTGTTTTCAACCCAACATTTGGGTAGGTCCTCATCTAATCGATAAGCCGCTCGGCCCAAGATCAGAAAAGCCGACCGGGGGAGGGAGGAGGGCCGTCTCTCTCTGTCCATGTGTTTTCAACCCAACAGTTGGACATGTCCAGTCCTGCGATCAGCAAACACAAGGCGTCATTTAGGAAAACTCAAAAACTAGCCTAGGAGGGGGGAGGTGCGTTTTTGGCGTGTTTTCAACCCTAAACCGCAGGTCCGCTAATTGGACTCAACACGTGCCGACAAGACCCAGAGACACCTGAAGAACTGATGGAACAGAGATCAACTATTCGCGCTTTTCACAGTCAAAAGATGCAGTCAACCTGATCGAATTCTCAACACTCGACCTCATCTTCTAACTGCGTATAAATCCTATCGAGTCTCAAGCTCGCCCTCTTCCCTGCCACCCTCAACAGAACATAATGCAGAGTCTCATGCACCAGAATATTCTCAATCTCGCTCTCATGCAGCCCGCCGAAAACATAGACGACTCCGTAGCCCGTGTCAAAAACCCCATGAATCGGGGGAAACTCGAATATGAACCTCAGCGACCTAGCCAATACCCTTCACACACCGCTCCTTCAAGTGTGCCATCGAACCGCGTAACCATCCTTCACTCTTCCTTCGAGCAAAGCTTCACAGCAACTGATCTTTGCTTCGTACGCGGTTCCGCTCGCCTACGAGCACACACTTCCAGTCTCTCACTGTTGCTAAGTCAGAAAAGAATTATGAACCCAAGATCAATAGCTGAACTAACGAAAAACAATTTGCACACGCCAGCCCTATCTCGCCCAGACAGAAACGTATTATATTCTGATGCAGCATCGTCTAACGCGTACACAGATAGAAAGACGTGGGCAATCCATGGAATTCACAACCAGACCGGTCGTGATGGGAACCAACGGCATAGTAACTTCGACGCACTATCTTGCATCTCAAGCAGGATTTTATAGCCTCAAGCAAGGAGGCAACGCCGTTGATGCAGGAGCCACCATGTGGTTCTGCCTGACAATCCTGGAACCCCACCGAGTGGGCATCGCAGGCGAGTCACCCATCCTGATCTACTCAGCCGACGAAGAAAGAGTGATCGCAGTCAACGGTCAAGGTCCAGCCCCAAGGGCAGCAACCATAAACTGGTTCAAAGAGCATGGCTACGACCTGATCCCACCAGACGGCTTCTTGCCGGCCGTCGTGCCTGGAGCCTTCGACGCATGGATAAAAGCCCTTGAAAAGTTTGGAACAATAACGCTCAAAGAAGCCCTCCAGCCAGCCATAGAACTAGCCGCGAAGGGCTTCCCAGTCTACCCAGAGCTTAGAAGAAACCTAATTGGCCCAGATCAAGAAGTCGGATTGACCACATCTGAAAACAAAATGAAAACAAGACCGTTGAGTGTCGCTGAAAGATTCCTCAACGAGTGGCCTTCATCGGCGAAGACATACCTCAATGACGGCCAAGTGCCAAAAATTGGTGAGGTCATCAGCAATCCTGAATGGGCTCGCACTTTCAAAGACGTTGTAAAGGTCGAAAGCGAAGCACGAAAAAGCGGACGCGACGCAGGTTTACAGGCAGCCCGAGACTATTTCTACGCGGGCCCCATCGCCCAAAAAATCGTCAATTTCATGCAGGTTTTCGAATGCCGTGATGCTTACGGTAAAAAGCATCGGGGCTTACTCAGCCTAGAAGACTTTGCAAAATACAACGCTCGATTTGAAGAACCCGTCACGGTCAACTACCGAGGCTATGACGTATACAAGTGCGGGCCTTGGACACAGGGTCCAGTGCTACTGCAACAGCTGAACCTCCTCGAAGGCTTTGACTTGCGACAAATGGGTCACAACACGACTGATTACATTCACACGCTGATTGAATGCACCAAACTCGCTTTTGCCGACCGCGAACAATTCTATGCCGACCCTGACTACGTCAAAGTCCCTATGGACAGGCTTCTTTCAAAAGAATACGCTGACCGTCGCCGCAGCTTGGTTGACCCTGATCACGCATCGATGAAACAAAGGCCCGGCGAAAAGACGAGGGCTAGACTTCAGGAAACTGAAAGTCGAACACAACCAGAATCCGACACGATCCACTTGGAAGCAGTGGACAAGTTTGGAAACATGGTTTCCGCAACCCCAAGCGGCGCCTGGATTTCAGCTTCACCCATAATACCTAGCTTGGGATTCTGCATGAACACTCGAGCTCAAATGTTCCATCTTGACATCAGCCATGTTGAGAGGTTAGAACCAGGCAAAAAACCAAGCACCACACTAAGCCCTAGCTTAGTGATGAAGGAACGAAAACCCTACATGACCTTCGGCACGCCAGGAGGAGACCAGCAAGATCAGTGGACCCTTCAGTTCTTCCTAAACCACGTAGAATTCGGCATGAATATCCAGCTGGCTCTAGACAAGCCAACCGTTCACTCAACTCATTTCCCAAGCTCTTTCTGGCCTCACGCAGCTCATCCTGGGGTCTTGCACGCTGAGCCCGACATACCTGAGCAGACGATTCTGGCACTCAAGAAGAAAGGACATGAAGTAATAGTAGACGAACCATGGAGCCACGGTTGCTGTCTCGCGATTCTACGCGACGCTGACACGGGCGTAGTGTTCGGTGGGGCCTCGCCTCGAGGCATGAAGGCCTACGCAATAGGATGGTAGACCAACGGGGTTTTCTGCGACTCTCGTTGCAACGAGCAGAAAATCCATGCTGATCGTCGTAGAGAATTCTCGCAGAATGGACGCTAGACTTATTAAATTGCCGCGGTATGCAGCTGAATGTGAAAAGTGTGATCCCAGAGTATGACCAGATGAATTGGGTCATCATTCATGGTAGAGGAGTGCTTAACACTGGTCATGCAGAAACCTTTGCTCGCACCCTAGCAACAGCGGGCGTTCTCTCAGGGCGAGAATCCTGCTATTACATGAGGTATGATGACTCTCCTGAACGGGACAACATACCCATGATATTCTATACTGTGATAGGTAACCCTAAGATAGAAGTCACTCTGCATGAAGAGGTTGAGCCTGTCGGAGAAATCTTCAACGCCATAGTTGTGATGGAACCCACGATTCTCATCAGTCAGACTTCTCAGAGAGCATTGTTGTTCGACGGTGCGAAGAAAGACGCCGTTCTCGTTGTAAATACTTCCCTATCTCCGACGGAAATTACACGATTGCTGAAGAAAAGAAGCATCGCTCAGGACTGGTCTGGAAAACTAGTCACGATAAGAGCGAGAGACTACGACGCCAATATCGCATTCCCATTGTTAGCTGCACTGACGAAAGCTTGGAACATGGTGAGCTTTGATGATATATTGGACGCGCTTGATTCTACTGGACAAAACAACAAGAGTGCGGTGGTGAAAAAAGTCTACTCTGAAGTGGAACCAGTTGAGGTCAAAATCAGCGCAACTGAAGCGGTGATGGCTCAAATGAGAAAAGCAAGATCGTCTCACAAAATCAAGAAGGCAGGGTGGAATCTGGAAACATATCAGATGTATCAGAAGGCGGCGGCTGAAGCATTGTCCTACTCAGAAAGAATAGACTCGATGCCTCCATGGCAGGCTTTGCCCCCTGGTTTGATTGAATTTGGCCCCACCTCCAAAGAAAAGAAAAACGTCGGGTTCACGACTTCTTTTGCAAGATACCTCCGACCGATTATAGATAAGAGCAAATGCACTGATTGTAAGATGTGTTCCATCCACTGCCCAGACGGGGCGATAGACTTCAACAGCATTGAAGTAGACTGGAACTACTGCAAAGGTTGCGGCATATGTGAACGGATATGTCCTTCAAAAGCGATAAAAATGATAAGTGAACTGCTCGCGGCAGAAGGATTATCTGAGAAGGAAACAACCACGATCGAAGATGCACTCGTCGAATATGGTTACTAGAAGGTGAAATGTTTGGGTGGTTCCAAAACGGCTTCAAAGTCTATTGTCAAAGCACTATCAAAGAAGCATATGTGGACGGGAACGCGGGCAATTGCCGAAGCTGTGAAGCTGGCGGATGTTGACGTGATAGCTGCGTATCCTATCAGACCCTATACGGGAGTAATGAACTCTCTGGCCAAAATGCTGGCAGATGGAGAGTTTACCGCTGAGATAATCGGGGCAGATTCTGAGCATTCACAGTTTGAAATAGCGAAACACGCATCTGCCGTTGGGGCTAGAACTTTCGTCGGAAGCTCGGGAGTTGGCCTAGCATACGCGGCAGAACCGATAATCGTCACAGCCTTGGGGCAATTGCCCGTTGTGGCTATGGCAGGTTGCAGAGCTTTGGATGATCCAGGCAACTTTGGAATGGAGTGGAACGACGTGTTCACCTTCAGGGATCACGGTTGGCTCATGTCGTGGGCAAAAGATCCTCAAGAAGCCTTGGATATGACCTTAGTCGCTTATAGAGTCTCGGAAGACCGGAAGGTACTTCTGCCACATTTTGTAGCCGTGGATGGTGCTGCAATAACTCACATATCGACCCCGGTTGAGCCGCCGAGCAAAGAGCAAGTTGCAGAGTTTCTTCCGCCATACAATCCTCCCTACCCGGTCGATCCCGCCTACGGACCGGTAACTAAGGCACAGCACATAGCTCCTTCGTTGATAGGCCCAGAGCTTCGAAAAGTGGTGGATAACGCAATCACGATGGCCAGAGAGGTGATACAAGAAGCTTGGAAGGCGTATGCGAGGTTGGTCAGAAGAGAATATTCACCGTTTGTCGAGGATAGATACATGGAGGATGCAGAAGTAGCAATCGTGACAATGGGAACGTACGCCAGGGATGCGCTGTATGTTGCAGAAAAGCTTCGAAAGCAAGGTGTAAGAATCGGCGTGCTCAGGCTACGATATTTTCGGCCTTTCCCGAGCAATGAAATCACTGAAGCCTTGAGAAACGTCAAGGCCGTAGGGGTAGTTGATTTCTCGTATTCCTTTGGCTCTACGGACTCTTCAAGCGTGTTGTTTAACGAGATTAGGTCAACCCTGTACGGGAGCGGTTTACATCCGCAATTGATGGATTTCATGTTTGTCGGCGGCAGGGAGCCTTCTGTCAGGCATTTCGAGCAGGTTGCTATGCTGTTGCGACAAGGTGCAGAGAAGGGAACAGTTGAAAAGCATGTTTGGTGGCCCACGTTGAGAGGCGAGACTTTATGAGTGAAGGCCCGTTGATCAGAACAGTTAGGGACGTTCCAGCGGTAGATTTCTACACTAGCGGACACAGGACATGCGCAGGTTGCGGTGCAGCTCTAGGTTATCGTCTACTGCTTAAGGCAGGAGGTCCTAAGACCGTCGTCCTCGGTCCGACAGGATGCATGTACGTGGCCAATGGGCATCAGTTCTTGTCTTCACCGTATGCTGTACCTTGGTATCACACTCAGCTTGGTGCGGGAGGAGCTGCAGGCGTTGGAACGGCGGCGGCGTTCAGGATTCTGATGATGAAGGGAAAAAGGAAGAAAGAGGACGTTAACGTCGTCGTCTACGGCGGAGACGGAGGGACCAGCGACATGGGATTCTCAGGTTTATCGATGGCCATGAGCTACGATTACAAGAGGTTCTTGTACGTGATGTACGACAACGAATCCTACGCTAATACAGGCATTCAAGCATCAAGCACAACCCCTTGGGGGGCTTCTACGACCTTCACACCCTCGGGCAGGATAAAAAGAATCGGTAACCCGAGAATGAAGAAAAATGTGGCACTAATCATCGCCGCACATCCTGGTGTAAGGTATGTTGCAACGGCCACCTTGTATCCGCCTCTGGACTTCATCAACAAGGCAAGGAAAGCCTTAGAGGCCAACGGTCCCGCTTTCATTCATTTATTGGTGCCCTGCCCGAAGGGATGGTTCACCGACCCGAAGTACACCGTAGACTTGAGCAAGATGGCTTTGGAAACGGGGCTCTGGGTCTCGTGGGAGTATGAAAATGGGAAGTTCAGCCTGAGCTACAGGCCAGAGCCGAGAAAACACGTGAAGGAATACCTAAGGATGCAGAAAAGGTTCAAACACCTGACGGACAATCAAATCGAAGAAATAGAAAGAATGACGGACGAAGAGTGGGACTACTGGAGAGAAATGGGCAAGCAGAAGAAGATAATACTCCCCTGGATAGCGCCACCATCGGCATAACGCGTTCAGAACCCAGTGGCCTCAACTGCAACTCTCGACGTTTAAGACCGCGAATAGTTTACCAGGCCCATCGGTCTTTCCGGTCGCCGTGCAGTCTTGTCGCATGCGTTCAGTGTCCAAGGAGCAGACGATAGTTTTGGGCTGAAAACAAGCAACATTTAGTCCCCCTATCCGGCTGGTTTTTCTGGTTTCTATGGGTCTTGTTGGTGTTGGCACGCGGTGAGAGACTAGCTAGCGGACCTGCGTTTTAGGGTTGAAAACACGCCAAAAACGCACCTCCCCCCTCCTAGGCTGGTTTTGGCGTTCTTCATGGGTTTCCGGCATGACGCCTCGTGGGGGCTGATGGCCGAAGCGGGTTGACCTACCCAATTGTTGGGTTGAAAACACGCGAACATTTGATACCCCCCTCCTAGGTCGGTTTTTTCGGGGTTGTCTTTTGGGTTTTTATGCGTGTGCTGAAGGATCAAGAGGCCGACCTACAGTTTAAATGTGGAACCGTCCCAAAATGCGTCGCCCCCAGTTGGTTTTTGGGCGTTTGGCCTATGGTTTTCATGTGGGGGCTATAATCCTTCTTTTACTTCGTTTCCGAGGGCTTTCATGAGGAACTTGAAGACGGAGAATCCGGCTCCTCGGTCTGTTCTGAACCCGGTTGTGGCGCCCAGTAGGCATATGCCTTCTAGCCCACGTTCTTTTGCGAGTCCTAGCATTAAGCCTGTGGCGCCTACGATTCTTCCTTTGCTGTAGATGATTGCGCCTTTGTCCATGAATTCTTGGGCGAGTCTGGGTGAGGTGGCGGCCACGTAGACTTGGGCTTTCTCTTCGGTCATGGGCATGCCGCCGATCGTTATTATCATGTTGCACTGGTGTTTTTGAACTGTGTCTAGGATTTCGCTGCAGATGGCGTAGTGGCCTTGTACGTCGTCGAACGAGGGTTGCGTGTCTCCGGTCATGATTATGAAGTCGTTTTTCTCCATGGGGGCCGCGTAGAACTCGTATCTGGGCAGGTTGCAGACGCCTTTGGAGGTGACGGATACGTAGTCTGGGAATGAGGGTGAGTAAAGTTCCATGAACGGCTTTGCGCTGCAGAACTTTATCAGAAGATGAGCCGCTATTTTGCCGACGTTCCCGAAGCCTGGGAGTCCCTGAACGAAGATCGGGCTCTCGAGAACAGGTTTGGAAACTTCGCGGAAAAAAGTTTGGTCCACTTCACTCACATCAGGTCGATAACGCCGGTGCTGTACTAAAACGTTTTCACGATGAGAACACTAATATATGCAGGAGAGTATCTCCTAAAAGATTCGAGAAGAAATCGTTCAGTCAAGCGGAAGCGGGGTGGGGTAGCCAGGATTAACCCGCTGGGCTCATAACCCAGAGATCAGTAGTTCAAATCTACTCCCCGCTACCATAATTCTGGCTTTTCCAGCTGCAAAAGATCAGCCTCAGTTTGTGTGTCAATTGCAGGAGCAGAAAAACGTGTCAAATAGCATGTGCCCTTCGCTGATCACTTTCCTTGCATTGGCGTTGTGGCAGCTATACTTTCTGGAATGTGTGTCTGGGGGCATCCATCAGCTGAGTCGCCACTGCCGTCATAAAAAACGGGGAATAGGCCTGGTGGACGAATGCGCTCCGGAGGCAGGTTGTCTGGCTGAGTGGGTGCAATCGGAGTCGGTGCATCGGCACGTGGCTGAGCTAAGGACGCGTTCGAACAATCATAAGCCTTAGGTTCCTTTGTGCTTGCCGCGGCATTTGCCGTCGTGTCATTATTGGAGGCTAATGGTGTCGATAGACTCTGGCCTTCAGCTGTTTGTGAATCTGTCGTGGCTTCCGGCGGCGTAGTAGAATGATTCTGGCTGAGAGGGGATGTTTCTGCTTCGTTTTTCGTCCCTGTTCTCGATACGGCAGGAAGAATGCTCAGAAACAATGATACTAGCACTAGCGCCAGAAGAAGTCGCCCTTTCATTGTCTTTCCTCCGATTAGTCTGTCACTGTCTTGTTCAGATCGAAAGCTCTATTTCAGGTTTTTGGCATCCTTGTCATGGCGTACTCACCACACTTCTTAGAAGCCGAAGATGCTTAACGGTGCGGTTTCAAGCCGTCTCTATGCGGATGAAACGGTTTCGGCTATGAACGATTGAAACAAGAAAAAAGAGGGGTTGATGCTATTCTGTGTCGTTGCTGTCTACGGTTTGATGGTGGCAGGCAGTTTTCTCACCTTTCAGGAATCTCTCGCATTGCGGACGAGCACAATACCGTCCAAAATGGAGAACGGAAATGACGGAAATTCATGCCGAGCGAAAGCCACAAGGATGTATACCGCAGTAAAACTAGGGAGCTTCTGGGGTAGACGACGGCACAATCTCAGATTCACTTGGCAGACATGACAGGGCCCGCGATTAAGACTTGGCTTGCCTGGCTGTACTTTTGGAGTGAAGAATATAGTCCAAAACGTGTCTTCGCTTATTCGATTTTGATCGGGGCTTAAGGAGCGCACGCTACTGTAGCGCGCGCGGAATGTAAACAAAAAAAGGGTAGGTTGTGGGTTTGTCTGTTTGGCACTAATGGGTAACAGTCAGCAGTGTTCTTGAGTATGTGCTTCCGGTGGTTAGGTCGTAGTAGACTATGACTCCTAGTCCGCTGGGTGTTGAGGGCGTATCGGAGATGGTTAGTGTTTGGGTTCCTAATGGCGCAAGCGTGAAAGCTGACGGCGTTATGGTGACTCCGGCATATGTCTTGAAATGTGTTCCACTGAGGGTCAGAGTGAAGACTTGGCTTCCTGCATCATTGATGGTTGGTATTGCTGCCCAAACTCCAACAGCTGGGTTATTGATGGTTATTGATCCTCCGTTTGTGTTTATCGTTCCAGCATTGTGACCGAATGGATCCCAAAGCATCAGGCTTAGCGAGTGGCTTCCAACCCAGCTGAGGGTCACTTTCATTGTTATCATGTCCGGCGTCACAGCAATGCCATAAACATTGTAGCCTACGTTGCTGCCGCCCACCGACGTCACCGTATCAGTTATCGATGATGTGTATGCTTCGGTTGCAAGTTGCATAGCCATGACTTGGACGTTTACGTTTCCAGGTATGTCATTTGAAACGGTGAACGTCTTGCTCGGGTTGGATTTCGTGAGGCTGAGCAACCACGGCGTGTCTATCGGCGAGCCCTGGGCAAGCTTCAATGTGACTGTTTGGCCGAACGTGTTTCCGAAGTACATCGCGTGGATTCCAACGTACCAGCACCCTGAGAACCATGAGAATGTTGACAGCACCTCCATCGTCGTGCCCGTTGTCGTGTGCCAGTAGTATCCGCCACCGCCTGATTTTACGACTGGAACAGACAGAGCCTCAGATGCAGCTTTTACTTCGCCCCTCGAGGTAGCGAGGAAGACGTCAAAATCTGCGTCTGAAGTTGTCCAGCTGGCGGTCAGTGTTATTGTCCCGATGGAGAAACCTTGCACGGGGATGTAGTAAAAGTCTCCTGAAGAGTAAGTTCTGGGCTCGTTCATGACGTTTGCTTGCAGTGAAAACGCCTTCCCAAGGGTGGCTGGGACTGTAATGACGACTGGTATGTCGATAGTTGATCCACTGACCGTTGTCTTGACGAAGCCGCTGTAGATGCCCGGAGCTGTGCCTTTTGGAACTGTCATCTTGGTCAGCAGTTTATTGCCCGTGACGACCGTTGAAACCCAACTCCACGTCGCGAACTTGTAGAAGTTGACCTGCACGTCTACAGGGTTTATTGTTGGATATGCGTTCCAGAATCTGAGAACGTAGGTTCCGGGGCCGAAGTCAATTCTTGCGTCAAACCATTGAACGTTCGTGTGGGCATACCCGTAGTTTATCAGTATTAGATCTGTCGGGTCTCCTTCGGTCCTTTCCTTGTATAGTGCCGTGTTGATGTGAACGTCTGTCCATGTGCTTCCGTCGTACGACTGGATTGGCGTTCCATATGCGATTACAGGGTCAAACTTTGCTCGGACATCGGCATAGTCGACGCCATTGGGAATCGTGATGGTTATCCATGTGCTTCCGCCATTTGTGTTGCCGCTTCCCGGCCCTGATACTGATGTGCTGAAACTCGTGGTGCTGACGTATTGAAGCCATGTTGCTTGCGCGCTGGTTATAGTGCTTGTGAAAGTGGATGATGTCGTATAGCAAGTTCCTCCAAGCAGTGTCTTGGCTATCTCGTCCGTGTTAGAGTATGCAGCGCTGTTCAGCGCAGCCTCAACTGCCTTGTATGCATCGACGCGGCCAGCTCCTTGGCGGTTAGCTGGTAGGCCAAGGTCTTTCGCAGTGTTCATCAAGATGTCTCTCACGACTGCTGGTGATGGAAAGACGCCGTGAGCTTGCTTGTATGCTTGGTAGACTAAGGCGCCTGCTCCTGCTGCGACTGGCGTGGCCATGCTCGTGCCACCGAACTGCAGAGAAGCAGCTGTTGAGCTTCTAGCTAGGGTTTCGCCCCATGCGCCCGGTGCGCATATGTCTGGGTCTACTCTGCCGTCTGCCGTGGCACCGCCGCTACTCCAGAAGATCACTTGGTCGTTTTCGTAGCCACTGACATAACCAGGATTGACTGGCCAGTAACCGTAGAGGTTCCATTCGCCCGAGTTATCTGTTGAGGCGCCTACTGTGATGATGTCTTTAGCGTCGCCTGCTGATGAAACGGTGCCTGCGCCTTGGCTATTGCCTGCGGCGACGAAGCACGTGACGCCTTGCTTTGTGGCAGCCTCCAGTGCTAGGCATGTCGGGTCGTATCCGTTGTTCGGAATCTCTAAGCCTCCGAGGCTCATTGTGATTATGTTTGCTCCGCTCGCAACGGCCCAGTCAATTCCGTTGATTATCCATGAATCCCATCCCCAGCCCCCATTTGTGAGCACTTTGCCTCCGATGACTTTGGCGCCAGGTGCGACTCCCATGACCTTAAGGAAGCCGTAGTAGGTGAGAATGCCCTGCGCTGCGACGAGACCTGTGGTCGCTGTTCCGTGCCCGTTACCATCGTGTATGGCCGTGTCAGCTTCACCTGTGAATATCTTGTAGTCGGTCACGACGCCTGCCAAATCTAGATGTTGATAATAGATTCCTGTGTCTAGGTCAGCAACCACTACGCCTGCACCGTTGATTCCGCTGCTCCACGCTTGGTCTGCACCTATCACGAATGGGAACTGTGCATAGTAGTAATTTGGGCCGGCAGGACCTGTAACGGGTTGACTTCCGCTGTCGTCTCCTAGTGGGTCTATTGGAAGATACTTCTTTCCGTCTACGAGTATCTGGTCCACGCTCACCATTGAAGACAATGCCTCTATCTTGTCCGCGGTTAGTGTTGTTGCGATGGCGTTTATGACGTGGAACTGTGCGGTGACCGTTCCTCCTAGGCTCGTGATGGCGTTCACGGCTTGGGCTTGGTCAACGCCGGGTTGCAGCACGACTATTATGGGTTCGGCTTCCATGGGATTTGCAGCCATTAGGGTTATCAGGCCGGGCGCTATCTTTTGGACATTTGGCTGTGCGGTTCCATTTGAAGTTACAGCGCTTGACATTGGTAGGAATGCGATCAAGCTTAGTAATATTGTTGCAATAGTTATGGTTGATACTATTTTCTTGTTCATATTTAACACCTTAGAATTCTTTTTTTACTCCTTTCTTCGCAAACACTCTAGGTCTTTTAGAAGTTATAAGTCTTGTGAAACCTTCTTCTATTTGGAACTAGTAGAACTTTTTTCCATAAACGATATGTACTGGCCCCAACCTCTATGGATTAGAGTACAAATGCGAAAGAAAACCGCATGCCTAGTTCTCTTTGTCTTACTCTTTGTGAGTACGTGGTCAGTATCAGTCCGCATTCCGCCAGTCAAAGCTTGGAACGGAACAATCTACATAAACCCTGATGGAAGCGTTGACCCGCCCTCAGCACCTGTTCACCGGAACGGAGACGTCTACACTTTGACTGACAACATCGCCACTACTGGTGATGGAATCATTATCGAAAGAAACAGCACAACACTAGACGGAAACGACTACACGATTCAAGGAAGCTCCGGGGGAAATGGCATTGACATGTCACAAACAAGCTATGTGACGGTCAAAAATACGAACATACAGGGCTTCTCCGTGGGAATCTTCGCACCTAAGTCAGATTACGACACCATAATGGACAATGCAATAACACAAAACATCTACCTTGGCATCTGGCTCGACAGTTCTTCAAACAACGACATAATTGGCAACAACATAACGCAAAACAGTCCCTACGGCATTTGGCTTAGCAGTTCTTCAAACAACAACATCTACCACAACAACTTTGTCAACAATGCAGTACAAGTCTACACGACGTATGACTCAATCAATATTTGGGATGCAGGTTACCCCGTAGCAGGGAACTACTGGAGCGACTACACAGGTTCAGACTTGTACGGTGGCCCCTTCCAAAATGTGACTGGTAACGACGGCATAGATGATACGCCCTACGCATTAGACCAGAACAACGTTGACCATTATCCTTTGATCAACCCCCTGATTCATGATGTTGGAATAACAGAAATATCCACGTCGAAGACCGTTGTGGAACAGGGCTACTCCATGAACATAAGCGTAGAGATCATAAACTACGGTGAACAGCTGGAGATACTCAACGTGACCGCAAGAGCAAACTCTACCATAATAGGGACGCAGACAACAACTTTGGCGCTTGGAACATCTAACACAATGATCTATACATGGAATACTTCTGGCTTTGCCAAGGGCAACTACACCATAAGCGCCTATGCTTGGCCTGTTCCAGGCGAAACACACACGGCGGACAACGACTTGATGGGCGGAACGGTTTTGGTGGCTAGGGTTGGGGATTTGAATGGTGATGACAAGTGTGATGGAAGAGACCTTATCATAGCGTCCAGGGCTTTTGGGTCGTATGGTCCAGATTACTTCTACCCAGGCTCACTTGCAACTTTAGGATGGAACCCGAACGCCGACATAACCAACGACAACAAAGTCGACGGAAGAGACCTACTCATAGCATCCAGACACTTCGGCGAAGGCACATAGTACCCGCATTTTCTCAGCTTTGACTTGGCGAATTGATTTCTACCTCAAATTCCGACGTGCCAGCACTTCGGATCTTACAGCTTCCAGAGGGATCTTCATGGGAATTGCCACGAATTGTGTTCCACGCGCACTCTGCAATTAACCTTATGAGAGGCATCAGATCAGATTATCATCGGAGAAGATCAGGATGGGCGTGGTTTTCGCTTGTATTGCTCCTCATGGGTCAGAAGCCATTCCACAACTAGCCGGTGACATGTGCGAGGCTTTTTCAGAAACTAATAAGAGTATGAAAGAACTTGCCTGTTTGCTCTGGAAGCAAGAGCCTGCAACGATTGTTTTGGCGACTCCTCATGGCTTACGCTTGGAAGCAACGATAGGTGTTGTGACGTCAGAGTTCACAGAAGGAAGCCTAGAATCGAACAACGAGAAAGTAGAGCTTCGATGCGAATGCGATCGCCCCTTGGCAAACATGATTCTCGAGAACGCAAAGAAATCAGGACTCCCTGTTGTTGGAGCCAACTATGGGTCGAGTGAAGGCCCTGCTTCTTGCATGCCTATGGATTGGGGTTCATTGATTCCTTTGTGGTTCCTTGTTGGTCAAGCTCAAAATAAGCCGAAGATTGTGTTGGTCACGCCTTCGAGGGAGATTCCGCTGGAAAACCTTGTGACGTTTGGTCGAATCATCGCCGAGGCTGCCACCGCCTCGGGAAAGAACGTGGCGTTCGTGGCCAGTGCCGATCAGGGCCATGCGCATAAGACTGACGGTCCCTATGGTTTTAATCCTGCGTCCGCGGAGTTCGACGAGATGGTCAAACGTGCCGTTTTAGAGAATGATTTGGCTCCGCTTCTGAGCCTGTCGCCCCAGTTCATCGAGGATGCGAAACCCGACAGTGTCTGGCAGCTGGCAATGCTGCAGGGGATCCTTAAACATACTCCGATGAGATCGCGGCTCTTGTCGTATCAGAAGCCGACGTATTTTGGGTTGCTGTGCGCGGCTTATTTGCCGATCCTGAGTCGATAAAACGAGAATACCTGCCGCGCAGAAGCTTGTTCTAGGCTCTTCCCTTTTCTTCCTTGCCAAAGTATGCTGTCCATTTGAGTTTGCGTGCGTCTCTTCCCATTTTGAGGGAGCTCTTTCTGCATTTGCTGGAGCAGAACCATAGGATTGAGCCATCGTTTTTTATGAACATCATGCCTGTGCCCGGTGGGAAATCGTGTCCGCAGAATGAACATTTTCTGGGTCTGGGCAAAGTTGGTTCTTCCGGACAGTCTGTATTTTTCTCATCTGTTGATTTTCTTTGCTTCTCTTTCGGTTTCTCTGAGCATAAGTACGTCTTGGGCTCTTACTGGACCTTTGACGTTTCTCGTTATGATGCGTCCTTTGTCTTTTCCTTCTAAGATGCGGATTCTTACCTGTGAGATTTCGCCTGTAACGCCCGTGCGTGCTATGACCTGGATTACTTCCGAGGGTATGAGCTGCTCTTCGGCTGTTGGTCTCGTTGTTTTTTCTTCTTTGCTTATTCTGTCTTCCTTGCTTGGTCTTTCTTCTTTGCTCATCACTTGGGTCCTCTTTTGATCTGCTCGATTCTTGTGACGATTTCTTTGAGGAGACCCGTGGCTTCTCCTTCTTTTACGATGCATGCAGCTGCGGCTGGTACGTCTATGCCCATGGCCTTTCCTATTTGCTCCTTTGTTGGCACGAAAATATATGGGATTTTTCTTTCGTCGCACAGCAGCGGTAGATGGGCTACGACTTCCGGCGGGTCAACGTCTTCTGCGATGATGACTAGTTTTGCTTGAGCTCTTTCGATGGCTTTCGTTGTTTCGTTTGTGCCTTTCCTTACTGAGCCTGTTTTGGAGGCGATTTGCAGGGCTTCATAGGCCGCATCTGCGATTTCTTTCGGCACTTCATACTTCACGTAAAACGGTTTGGACATAAGCCTCACCCTTCAAATGCACAGTCTAATCCATACTTCTTGTTTATGAAGGTTTCGACCCTAGCATTGAGAATTTCGACTACTTCCTTTCGCGACAAATTTTGACGCGGTCACGTTCTGCAACATACTCGTGACGAGGTGAGATATGTTCCTGTTCCTTTTTGGGTCTCCTAACGGTCTTAACGTCATAGTCATCGCTGAGTTCAGAAGTTGGGCGTTTAGCATGGCGTGCCTAGAATTAATCGCCTTTACTGCACGGACTGTAGTCAGATCGAAATTTGCAGAGAATCAAGAGCTACATATTCTTTTTAAGGTTGCACAACAGATTAGACGATGTGGCTAGAAATCACACGGAGTAATTCTTGTGCCGTCTCACGAGCCGGAAGTTGTCCCGAGCCCCCGTCCTCTTACCGCTAAAGAAACTCAGCTCATCGATAGAGTTGACGAGATGAAGTTTCTCAAGGAAGCTGTTGACCGAACGCTTCGCGGCCAAGGCGGTGTTGTTTTTTTGTCTGGAGAGGCGGGGATCGGTAAGACGAGGCTCGCCAGAGAACTCGGTGCGTATGCAAGCTTGCATGGGATGCGGGTCCTGTATGGCAGGTGTCCAGCCTTGTTCAGGATGGATGGCGTTCCACCCTATGTTCTATGGAGTGAGGTTGTCAAAGACTATCTTGAAACCTGTACTCCTGAGCAGTTGTACAGAGTCGTCGGCTTCTGTGCGGCCGAAGTTGTTAAGCTGGTTCCTGAACTCAGGCAAAAGCTGCCAACGATCCCTCAGTCTTTTCCAATCAGCCCTGAACAGGAGCAGAACAGACTCTTTGAAGCGGTTTCGCAGTTCATCACCAACATTTCCCGGGAGATCCCGCTGCTCGTGGTTCTCGATGATTTGCAGTGGACAGACCCATCTTCGATTCTTCTCTTACACTATTTGGTTCGTGGCGTGTATAGGACGTCTTTGCTTATTTTGGGCGCGTACCGCAGCACGGACATTGATTCGAAGCATCCGTTGACTCCGGTTTTGACGGAGCTGAACAGGGAACGCTTGCTGCAGTCCATTTTATTGAAGCGGATGTCCCTGAATGACATTTCGGAGATGATTAGGCGTTTGCTGGAGCAAGATGACGCTTCGTCGGAATTCTGCAAGATGGTTTATGAGAAGACCCGGGGCAACCCCTTCTTTGCGGAGGAAGTGGTAGGGTCTCTGAAAGAAGAGGGCGTGATCCACCGAGAGGGCAATGTGTGGAAGATCAGAGAAGTTTCAAAGATCGAGTTTCCTGAGTCTGTGAAGAGTGTCATAAAGGCTAGAATAGGTCGATTGGATGATGAGTGCCAAGACTTGCTGACGATGGCTTCTTTTGTCGGAAATGACTTCACTTTTGAAGCCCTGTCGAGTGTTGCGTCGGTTGAGGAGGACAAGCTGCTTGCGCTTCTGGAGAAAATGCTCAAAACGAGGCTGATCAAAGAGAAGCTGATCCGTGGAGAGGGCATGTATTCTTTTGCTGACACCATCGTGAGAGACGTGGTGCATGACGAAGTTAGCCTGATGAGGCACAAAAAACTTCACTGCGTTGTGGGATGCGCACTCGAGAAGGTTTATGCGGGGAAAACTGATGAGCATCTCGGAGAACTTGCTTACCACTTTCTGGAGGGCGGCGACAGGGGTAAGGCACTGGACTTTTTCTTGAAGGCAGGAGGAAAAGCACAGGGAGTTTATGCTCATAATGAGGCTTTTTCCTACTTTCACCATGCCCTTGAGCTTCTCGAAGAGGGTAAGGCTGATCCTGAACGAAGAGCGAGCGTGATCGAAAGGCTTGGCGACCTTAAGGCTTGGGTTGGCGAAACTGATGCGTGCCTGAAGCATTGGGATGAATCCCTAACACTGTGGAATCAGCTGGGAGAGAAAAGAAGGGTTGCCGATCTTCACGTCAAAATGGCAAAGGTGCTCTGGGATGAGGTGGGTGACAAAGCGAAGGCTTCTGAGCATCATAGCGCGGCCTTGCAGATACTTGAGAAAGGGCCCGAAAGTGTGGAACTGGGCCGTTTGTACGAGGATATTTCTCACATGCTCGTGCGAACAGGCGAATTGGCTAAAGCATTACCCCTTGTGCAAAAGGCACTCAGACTGGCAGAAAGATTTGGCGATGCTGAGACGCTTGCAGAGTGCTATGTAGAGTTGGCCGGAATGGCCACAGGATTCGAAGAAGCAATAGAATATGCGGAAAAAGGATTGAAAATAGCCCTTGAAAACACCTGCATAGAAACCGCTCTCCGGTCATACAACAACATTAGTTATTATTATGACACGATAGGGGACGCTCAGAAGGTGGTTGAAACCCTACAAAAAGGATTTGAGCTGGGAAAAAAGGTTGGTGAGACACACTGCACATCTTGGATCGGTAGGACTCTGGCCTATAGCTATTGGGGGATGGGAGAAGTGCAGAAAGCTCTAGCCTTGGCCGAGGAACTGTTGACGCTTAGCAAGAGAACCAAAGACACGGTAGGCATCGCTCAAGCCACGTATGAAATTGGAGTTATTTACGTATACTTGGGGGAATGGGACCAGGGTCTTCAGTATCTAAAAGAGAACTATCGTATCGCAACGGACACTAGCGAGTATGCGACCATTGCTTATGCTGCAGTTTCACTTGGGGAATTGTTTATGGAAATGGGGGAGTATTCTGAGGCTGAGAAGTACTTGAACGAAGGCAATAATGCCTGTGAGAAAGCTGGGGACGCATTCCTTCAGGTTTCCCTTGCATTTCCACCACTTACGAAACTATATCTGAAAAGGGGAGAGATCGAAAAGGCTAACGACCTGATTGAAAGAATTCATCAATATGCTTTGAGAATGGAATTCAAGATAGCTATTGGCAGGGCTGAAATGCTGAAAGGGATGCTTTGCAGGGCTCAGAAGAATTGGGAGGAATCCATCCAGCACTTCGAAAAAAGCCTGGCAGAATGGAAATCATTGGGCGCAGAAAAATGGTACGTGCACTCCTATGCTGAACTGCTATACGAACACGGCTTAGCGTATTTGGAGAGGAATGAAGAGGGCGACAAGAAAATGGCTTTATCACTATTGAACCAAGCACTTGATATATACAAGAGGACGGGTGCGACTAAGCGGGCAGAAAAGACAAGAATGGCCCTGATAGAGGCTGAGCAGGAGGTCGCTTCGAAACTGGAGCCTCGAGCAGTAGTCTCGGTATACGTTCCAGGCCATATCTCCACTGGTCATGCAGGACTTGACGGGCTGTTGTGCGGTGGAATACCTGAAGGCTATACGGTTGCTCTCACCGCGCCTTCATGTGATGAAAGAGACTCGTTGATCAGGAGTTTCCTTGAGTCGGGGACAAAAGAGGGAGAGGTTACGTTCTACGTCACCATCGACCCGAGTGTGGCGAAGCCTATTACAGAAGAACTCTCGTCAAGCTTCTACCTTCTTGTTTGCAATCCTCAGGTCGGAGCAATCGTCGACAGTGCACCAAACATATTCAAATTGAAGGGAGTTGAAAATCTCACTGACATTAGCATCGCCTTGACGTCAGCAATTCGCAAACCTGGCGTCTCGCAAAAGCGTCCCAAAAGGATTTGTATAGACCTAATATCCGACGTTCTGCTACAGCATCACGCAGTTCAGACTCGAAGGTGGCTGAGGGCACTCATCGCGGAATTGAAATCAAAGGAGTTCACAACTCTTGGAGTGATGGATCCTCAAATGCATCCCCCAGAGGAGCATCACGCGATTTTAGGACTGTTCGATGGAGAGATCAGCATCTACGAGAAAGAAAGTCAAAAGGGTCCTGCGAAATTCCTCAAGATCAAGAAGATGAGCAACCAGAAATATCTGGACGACGAACTACTTCTAAAGAAATGAGACTTCCAGAACCCAAGACAAAACTGAGATAAGCACGCGATGTTTGTTGAGGGCGCCGTTTTTTCTACAATATGAACTGTGTTTACTGCGTTCGCTCAATGGGTTGTTTGTTCCTACGTCACCCTGAGCTTTTCTACCTCTTCTCTCAATTGAGCTCGAGTGGAGAGTGATTTCTGGCGGTCTCCTTTGCCATATCTCACTTGGACATCGCCTTCTTTCTTGTCTGAATAATAAGCGGTCAACTGTGCTGCTTCCTCGATGGCGATCATGGTTTTGGGTCCTTGAAGCAGGGTCATTGGGCTTCCACAGTCTTGAGCCTCGAAGCAGTAGTCGCTGGGCATCTTCATCTGAACCAAAAGCTTGTTTTCAGCTTCGTTTCTGCCAACTATGATTTTATTCTTTCCAAACCTGAAATGTCGTCCGACCCTGAGCAACTGCACGTCTTTTAAGGAGACCCTTTTCTTGTGCTCAAACAAGTCCTTCAATTTGCTGGCAAATTCCTTGTACGTTAATAGGCAGCCTCCTCCGGGGCATGAATACCCAGATACCTTCATTTCTTCGGCAAGCCTGATCTGGCTCTTTCTTGACCTGCCCTCTATTCCGAGTAGAGTCTCCCTGTTTACTAGACCTTTCTTCTCAGGTTCAGTAATGGGCAACAGCCTTGCAGACAAGGGTCTAAGAATCTTTCCTTTCAAGCCTGCCTCTTGCTCAATTATGCGCAGAGTTCTTCCGTGTTGCGACATGGGTCTTTGACCCAAGACCTCGCCCGTAATAAGAAACGAAGCTCCCGTCTCGTGCGCATATTTCTTGGCCTTCTTCAGCATGAAAATCCTGCAATCAACACAGGGGTTCAGGTTTTTTCCGTAACCAAACCTCGGTTTTCTGACGATCCTGAGATATTCTTCGCCGACGCTGATCGTTTTCAACGGTATGTTGAGGTTTTTTGCCACTTCTGAGGCGCCACAGCTTCCTTTTCTGCAGAGACAGAAAGGACTCACAAAGTTGACTGCCTCTACGTCAATGCCTTGATCCAGCATAAGCTTCACGGCCAGCGTACTATCCAACCCGCCGGAAACAAGAGCTAGAGCCTTTGTCTTTCTGCCTCTTGGTGTCATGGTTTCCACGCCTATCGAAGTGCCATATGATTCTTTCCTGCATTCTAACGTGTTAGTGGGGTTATCTAAGAACCTTTGCACTAAAAAGGGAGGGTTTGAGAAAGGGTTGTTGCTTCGTTGGTTTTGATTCCTTAACTAGACCAGCAGGGATACGTCCGCATCTGCTGCCACGCTCAGGAATGTGGCGGCTCCTGCCATTTCATCGACTTCCGGGATCAGGTCTTCTCTTTTGATGCCGAACATTTCCATGCTAGGAGTGCAAGCGTATATCTTCAAGAGTCCAGAGCTTTTCATTCTCTTCAATAGCTCGTAAGGTGATGGGTACTTCATCTGCTTCAGTTTTTCTCTCATCGGTTTTTCCATTTGCTTGTATTCGCTTGGAAGGCCTGCCTTTTCCATTGCTCCTTTGACGAGTGCTTGAAGGCCCCAGAAGGTGAAGTAGAGATGTGCTTCCCATCCCATGGATGTCGCAGTTGAACCGAGTATGAACGCGCAATATAGTTTGTCTAATGTTCCACTGTGAACAATCAAGGCCAACTTCTTTTCAGACATGGTGTCACTTTCTGTTTTTGGGTCAATTGGGAGTATGACACACGTAATATTTAATGCTTTCTGCAAGAAAGACAATGTTCAGCGAATGCCAGAACAAAATGGATGACTCGAAAAAGCGTTCAAAGTGCTTCTAACCCTGGCGGCAAGGATTTGATTTGTCGTACACGTCTTAGAACACCCTAGACCATGCGATTGCTGTCTTTCAGAACAAGAATTTGCTAGCCAGTAGAATTATGGACAGAAAGCTGTAGGTTTGGGTGACCAGCATAATCCACTGTGGATTGTGCGCCGATAGGCTCGCGATTTCATCTGCAAAGCTTTGGCCGCTCGAGGACATGTATTCTTTGGAAAGGTAGTAGAGCTTCTTGAATTTTCCCAGAACAAACAGGCCGGAAACCGGTATGGCTAGCAGTAGAACGGTCAACCATGTGTGGTGTCCGTAAGCCCACTCGAAAAAGAAAGCTGTCCCAGTAAATACAGCCCCAGTGGACAGCAATACGCTGCCTAAGAACGAAGCCCTAACGAGACCAAGGCGAACCGTCATCGTTTCGATTCCCATTGCTTTGTCTCCGAAGTAGTCTCGGATCTCAGTCGGTATTATCACGCCGTACACTGTGAAGGCCAGGCCAGTGAGTGAAAGTAAAAAGAAGGGGTTAATCTCGGAGGCAAAAGTGTAGTACGCAAACAGTACCGGAAGGACGGCCAAGACCAGAATAAGCGCAACGGGAGCCACCCAGGATCTAGATTTCAACCTCAATGGCGGGGCAGAGTAGGCATACCCTAAGGAGATTCCGATGATCCACATGATCAGCAGGATGGGCTTTCCTTGGATCAGCACGAAAAAAGAAACCAGAACTAAAGCAATAACAAACTCTCCAATCAGTAAAGCCTTTAGCCGTTCTTGTCCAAAAGAATCCATCGCCTGAACCAATTGCTTCTTGCGGCCATCCTTAAGGTCCAGTTCATAGTCTGATAGGGTATTTGCTTGGGCCCCGATAGCAGAACTGAGATTGATCACGGCGAAGGAGAGGATCACCAAGATCGCCCCCTTGATCAAGCCTAAAGGCGGACTGGCACCCCAAGCAAACCCCATGATAAGCGAACCCAAGTTAGGCAGAATAAACTCCGCCCTAGAAACAATCCCCACTCGCCTTATCGTCTCGAACATGGTCCTATCAAGGAGAGTAACAACCGCAACGAGTTAAAAACGATTACAGAAAAATCGAGTCTTGTCATCGAACAATCGGGCTTTTCGACAGCGTGCTCGTGCCAGATTTTCAGTTTTAGCAACTTAGACGCTCTCGCAGCTTTGTGATTTTCACTGCGGCAATTAGTGTGCAGTAGTCTTTTTCCAAATTTCGTCTTCGGAGACGGAGTTCGCCCAGAAATTGAAGATTTATGCCGTGGAGCCAGGTATCGGATTGCACTCAGGTTCATCGTGGCGAAACCGATGTTTCTCTTTTTCTGGACCTCCCTCAGAGAAACTTTACTCGACATTTCCGATCTCGAAAGTCTTATAAACCCTTTAAGGAGTTTAGCTGATTCGATAGGTGGTTTCTTGACAAAAGAAGATGAAATGATAGACGAACTGAAGAAAATCCGAACGCTGCTGGAGCCAAAACCTGCACCTGCACCGACGCCGCCAAAAGGCATGTGGGCTGAATTCATGGACTTCATAACGAAATACAAGGTTATGGGTCTCGCTGTTGCTTTCATCATCGGTGTTTACCTTGGCGCACTCGTCCAAGCACTCGTGACAGACCTCGTAATGCCCGTAATCGGACTTGCGATACCTGGCCTATCGAACCTCGCAGACTATAAAGTTGCAGTTGCAAGCCAATTCTTCACAATTGGACATTTCATTGCAGCACTGATAACCTTCATTATCGTAGCCTTCGTGATCTTTATTCTCGTAAAGGTCACTAAGAAATGGGGAATAGAGTAACGACGCACTGCATCCCCACTCGTCTTTTTTCTTCATTTTCCTTTCGGGTTGTATCCTCTCAGGTATAAGTTCTAAACTTGAGATTTTTAGGCGCACTTTTTCCTTCAGTGATTCTCCTCGATGTTACTTGTCCCATTTTGCGATGAAATTCTCTGCAGCGCGTCTGAGAGTCTGTCTCGGGCTGTGGAGATTCTCCTTTACGAAGGAAATCACTTTATCTTTCGTGTTAACTTGATCAAAGAACTTGTCAAAGGATTCGATGGTTTTTTCGGCTATGACCTTCTTGCACTCTTCTGTCATATGTGGCGTTGTTGCCATGTTTTCGACTTTCAGAAGCTCATTTGTTATTTTTTGGATTAAATATGGTTTTGCCACAGCGATTTTGCTGGAGTAGCCAACGACACCAGCTACGGTGACCATGTAAGGGTCGTTCATGAAGCTGTAATACTTATCGAATATGGCATCAAACTTCTTGTCCTTGTCAACCTGAGCGAGGTTTGCTATTATGGACATGGCATTCCACGTGAGGATTCTGTATTTGCTGTCTAAGAGGCTTGTGAAAAAATCCATGTAGGGATATAGTTTTTCTGGGTATTTCTCGCTTAGATCCATCAGTACCTTGGCACAACCATATCTGATTGTGGCTTTTGGTGAGGAGATGCCTTTGACCACTTCAGGAAGCAAGTCAAAGTTGTGATTGACCTCCTGCAAGAGTTCTTCTTTTGTCATTGATTTGTTGACGAGTTTCTGCAGCAATTTGGATTCCATCAAAGCATACCTCTTTATGAATTACTATGTTGCGTGTGTGCCTAAAATTGTGTTGCTATTTTCTGCGCGCGCCCTCATGAGTAGTTTGGGCGCGCCTAGCCTACGTTTCAGCTGGTCTAAAAAGAAGTCAGCGACAAAACGGAATCTCTGGTTGACAGAGATTGAATTAAAGTGAGGCCAAAACTTGGAAAAAGCACGCTTCGATTGGCGCGCTCTAGAGTTTGAGGCCTTTTGCCACTCGTTTGCCAAGCTCTGGATCAGCTTGAGTAAGGTTCTCGACCATCCGTTTCTGAATAGGCTTCTCTGCGTGACTCAGCGAATCCACGATGTTATCAACTAGGTGGTCCTGATCCATTTTGCCTAGTGAGCGGTAGCGTTCGCCTGCTTGCTTGAAGTCGTTTGTCAAACTGATTTTCTGGCGCACGATGTCAGCGTCAAGATGCTCGTGAATCGTGCCAGTGGCCGGAGCTTCATGCGGCATTCCATCTGCTAGCGTGTTGGGTTCGTAGTTGACTGTTCCTCCACCGTAGGGCGCATACTGCATGGCGCCGTCGCGCTGATTGTTATTGACAGGTACTTGTGGCCGATTGATTGGAAGTTGCAGATAATTAGCACCCAACCGATGCCTCTGTGTATCTGCGTAGGAGAATATTCTACCCTGCAGTAGCTTGTCAGCGGAGAAATCAATTCCCGGAACAACAGAGGCGGGGCAGAAAGCAGCTTGCTCTGTTTCAGCGAAGAAGTTTTCGGGGTTGCGGTTCAACACCATCTTGCCCATAGGCATAAGGGGGAACTTGTCTTCAGGCCATGTCTTTGTGGCGTCAAGCGGATCGAAGCCCTGCCTCAACTCATCCGCGATTTCCATGATTTGAACGCACAATTCGTATTCAACTGTCTTTCCTGAGGCAATGGTTTCGTACAAGTCGCGAGTAGCAATGTCAGGGTCCTCACCAGCTAGGCGAGTAGACTCGTGACGGTCGATAGTTTCGATTCCTGCCTTTGGCTTCCAATGATACTTGACGTAGACTGCTTTGTCCTTGGCGTTTACCCACTTGTAGGTATTGACGCCAAATCCTTCCATTTTTCTGTAGCTCTTGACTGTGCCTCGGTCTGAGAAGAGCCACGTGATCATGTGTGTGGATTCAGGAGTCAGCGAAATGAAGTCCCAGAAGCGGCTGTTTGCCGATGAACTTGTGGGATAGCCAGTGTCAGGCGCAGGCTTGAAGGCGTGCACCATGTCAGGGAATTTGATGGCGTCTCGGATGAAGAAGACTGGCAAGTTGTTGCCTACCAAGTCGTAGTTGCCGTCTTCGGTGTAAAACTTCACAGCAAAACCTCTGGGATCGCGGGCCGTATCTGCGGAGCCTCTTGCACCGACAACTGTAGAGAAGCGGACGAACACAGGCGTCTTCTTCTTTGGGTCTTGAAGGAATTTTGCGCAAGTGTATTTTGCCATGCTCTTGTACACTTGGAAGTATCCGTGGGCACCGGCACCTTTCGCGTGCACCACACGTTCGGGGATGCGTTCACGGTCAAAGTGTGCAAGCTTCTCGATCAAATGCACGTCCTGCAGTAAAACAGGACCGCGCTCGCCTGCGGTAAGCGAATTCTGGTTGTCAGAGACAGGAACACCCTGATTAGTCGTGAGATGTTTTTCTTTCATAACTTTCACCTCCCTTTTCTGTTGTTTTGTAACGTCTTAGGCTGTCAGAAAGTTGAAGGTTTATTTAAGAGTTATTATTATCTAATAAAAAGTATGAGTCGCTCTCAGAAATCAGACGCATTGATAATCGAAACTCTCCGAAAGAAAGGATACAAAGCCACTACGCAAAGGATAGCCATTTGTCGATTTGCGCTTCACAGCCGAGATCATCCGAGCGCGCGAAGAGTCTACGATGAAGTAAGGAGGGTTCATCCAACTGTCAGTCTTGCAACAGTCTACAAGACGCTTCAGATTCTGAAGGAACACGGCCTAGTACAAGAACTGGATTTGCCAGAAAGCCAGGCAAGATTCGATTCTTATGTGGAACCTCACATTAACCTAGTCTGCATGCGTTGTGGCAACATCCAGGATTTCGATGATAGTGCTACTCGAGAAATGGTTGAGCGAGTGGCGGCCAAAGCAGAATTCACGCGGACAGGGCAACGCTTGGATATTTATGGCGTTTGCAAGACTTGCCGCAGCAGAAACAAATAGCGCCATGCTAGAACCCATCTAAAATCTGTCACAGTTTGAATCGGAGATCTTTCTCATCCTTAACACAACATGCTACCTCCCAGGCAAAAGCAAGCGACTTCCCAAGAAAAGGGTGACCAACAATTTACTGGCAGCGGACTTTCCTGCAATACAAGTAGTCAACGCAGCCTACGAGAATGAGTTCGACAAAAGTTTTGTTCCTATCTTCTCTTCTGTTTCTTTCCGCCGCGAGCTCTTCTCGTTTGATGCCCCTTCTGTCTATCGATTGCTTTTCCAGTAGGTTTGTCTCTCCTACTCATTTTCGTCACCTCCACCTGAATTGTGCTGGAGAGCTGATTCCGCTCCTCTCGGATGCTTCTCTATCCAATTCATCGCATAGGCTTCTGCTTTCGATGCAGTTGCATACTCTGGTGATACAGTCTCTCCTTTATTATCAACCCTCACCTTGGGAAACAGCAGCACCACGTAATGTTCTCCAAACTCTTTCTTTGTGACGACCAGATTCTGTCCTGTGGTCTCATTCACGAATCCTCGCTGCCGATCCATTTTTCTCCAACCTTTTAAAATTTTCAATGACAATTCCTCAGTAGCGCGCGCTAGGAGCTGATTACGGCTTTCGCCTGACAGCTTGACTCGTCGACGCTGCTGAGCACGCTGCTGAGCAAGCCCTTTCTTCCTATGTTCAATTGTCTTTGGCCTTTGAACGTAGAAGCCCTTGCATTCTTGATCTGAATGGTGTCTCCAGCGGAAATGCAATGTATCTGCTCGTTCCAGAGACACAGTCTGATTGTTCCAGTTTCATCTGCTATCAAGGCATTTGCCACGCTCGCGTAGTTTCCATAGCGCGTGTAGACTAGGTTTGGCTTCGGAATCTCCAAAACTTTAGCCAGCAAACAAATCTGCGTCATCCCGCTCCGCAGATCTCTTATTGGAAAAACTGATGATTGCCTAGCCTTCTTGGCTAGGAATCTGCGTATCTTTTCAGTTTCCATGAAGTCTTTAATGGGATGGCCTTTCTCCAAGAGGAATGCCTTAAATACTGAAAGTTGAGCAACAACTTTGGAACTCGTCAGAATCAGAAACATGACCTTGTCTCGTGTTTCGCCTCGCCACTCGATCGAAAGGTCCCCGCACACGGACTTCTTGCCTTCTTCTGCCAGAATCAACGCTAAGAAGAGCCTGTCGGGGTCAACCTCGTATTTTGCCGAAAGAAACGCGAGATACTCGGTGGTTGATGAAGTTCTCTGCCTCAAGACCTCTCACTCATTTTCCATACTTTACACCCATTTCGGAAATGCTGGTCAATTTCGAAGGCTGTCATAGCGGCTACATGGTGAGGTAGCCTTTGACCCTCAATATTTCAGTCTGGTTCTTTCTGTACCGCCAAAATATGTCGCCTCGTGTGTCTGACTGGAAGTCCCAAGGAGAGACCAACACGATGTCTCCGTCTCGGATCCATACCCGTCTTTTCAGTTTGCCTCGGACTCTGCATAATCGTTCCTTGCCATCTTGGCACTTGACCATGATTCGGTCAAAACCAAGCATTTTGACTGCCACTCCTAGCACGTCATTTTTGCTTGGATACAACATGTTTGCCAAGTTTTCTTCATTAATGACTTTTCTTTTACCCAAATTTTCCACCTCAACAACCATACGAACATGATTGTCTGGGGTCGTGACTAGTCAGAACGATCAGAGAAAAAGCGCACTTTGCGATTAGACTCTTCCTCTAGAGAATCCCAACTACTTAAGAACATATAGCCGAGTATATAGGTCTATTTGGCCGGATTTGTGAAGGTGCCATGTGGCACAACCTTGTGCTTAGATCAGTTAATATTTCGAGTCTTTCAGCCTAGGTCTTGGCGCGCTCGGAATCATTTCCGCCTGAGAGTACCACATTACCGGTTGAAGACATTTGTGGGCTCTTGCTCGCTTCTTCCTTTCCAGTCGTCTCCTCGTCGTGCCCATGCCTGTTTCGAATCGAAACTGAAGTTCATCCCCTCATTTTCTGATCGCTTGAGCATGTGTTTCGAGAAGCATGTCCTACAGTAAACTGGTTTGCCGGCTGTAGGCTTGAAAGGCACAGTTGTGGTCTGACCACAGTCCGTGCATATGACTTCGAACATTCTTTTTTGGAACGTGTAAATCACCTCTATTTGTGTTGAGCGTGATTTGAAAATGTGAAAAATGGAAGAAAAATGATATGCCAAGCTAGCATTGTTGGCTTAGCTTAGAATCTTCTTCTTGGTGGTCCCCGTTTCGAATAGCAATCTCGACAGTAAACAGGTCTGCTCGGGTCAGGCTTGAATGGAACTTCACAGTCTTTTCCACAATCAGCACAGACTGCCTTATGCATCTCTTTCTCGTACAATGACTATTTCAACTCCTAGTATGTTGCTGTGCAAAAATCGCTTCTTACACGCTGCGTTAATGTTTGCGTCGAGCCTTATAAATAGAGTACCCTTACATCGAGAAGTTATCCATGCTTAAGAGCAAGAGCGCGCGCTAAAACTTGTCTGATTGACTTGCTCGTAGCACGCCCTAGCTATTATGAAGACTCGTGCAGCAAAGCTTCTGCTTGCCATTTCTCTTTCCAGCTCCTCCATCCGGTCTTTACCAGTCTTTCTCTCAGCCCAGGTTTTTCCGCAACCCATTCTAGAAGTGTCCAGAAACGTCTTTTGTCTTCCAGTCTTTCTGCTGGAACTCCCATCTCCTTGCACCATCGCATGTATCCTCGTTCAACCTTTTCTTGGAGTTCACCTGCAACTTCCACTTCTTCCACGTTAAATCCCCGTTCTCTCAAGTGCCTACGTATGCCGGAGAGCACGTATCCTGAACACACTTTGAAGCTGGTTTCTGCGTCAGGCTGCATAACCTCAACGATTTCATCAGCAATTTTCACTGCATCATTCAAATATTTCTTGTTCTCAAAGTTTGGCGGCTGGAAGGATGAGACTGGGACCCTGCGTTCCATGTACCTGCGGTCTGGAGGTTTGAGGGCGCCGATTGCTACACCTAGTATAAGATCTCCCCACCCTGCGTCATCTATCAAGATCACTTTTTCAAATATCAATCAATCTTCACTACCGCATTTGGAACCAAACTCTCGTGGGGTTGTGGGCGCGCTTAGCGTGGATTCATTCTTCGCACTAGAAAGTCCGCTTTGGATTGAGCGCACGCGTAAGCGTGTCGTTGCGCGCGCGCTACTTAAAAACGCGACAAAAATGCATAATTTCACAATGTGATAAGCTTTCTTTCTCTTACTTTGCACGAAGTCACTCGGTTAATCTCTGTGTTCGTGGGATTCCTCTTCAGACTCTTCTTCGGTCTCTTCTTCTTCCTCAGCAGCTTCTTCTCCTACAGCTCTTGCTTCTTCTTCAGAGTCTCCTTCTGCAGGATAAGCGTCATCTAACCAAATCCTGAACTGTTCTTTGCTCTCAGGATCAGAAAAGGCCCACTCACACAGGTGACTGACGACGGCGTTGAGATCGATGTCATGATCGTCGGCCAAATTCTTCAGAAACTGTTCCCACTTTGCAGGCAGAGATATCGGAGGCCCAACCATCTTACTCTTTCACCATCACGCTTTATCATTCAACCCATTTTTAAGCTTCAAACGTACTTTTTGCCCAAAACGTGCCTGCAACTAAGCACGCCCTTCAAACTAGCGAGCCTTTTCGCAGAATGAATCAGGCGTTGACCTTGACCATGAGTCCGGATTTTTGTACTTGACTGCTGGCGCTGTATCGTCTGTCTGCTTTTCTTCTCCGACAAGGATTTTTTTCATTTTTGACAAGAGTTCTCTGTGGATCTCCTCATCTCGGATGATGGTTTCGAGAATGTCCTTTAGGTCTTCTAAGTCCACATTGTAGATCTCGCGGATTTCTCTTGTCATGTATTGAAGAGTCTTCAGCTGAACCAGAATATAGTACTCTTCGCCAACGGTGCTCTCTAAGAGCATAAGCTTTTCAATTAACGATGCCAAGTGCTCTCTAGGTATTCTCTCTCTTCTGGTAATCTCTCCTGCAAGACGCTCAATTATCGTCCAGGTTCCGCCAAAGAAGAGTTTCTTTTCGCAACCTTTGAATTGCCTTTTTGACTTAACCATGCTTTCGCTAATTCCTTTGAGGATCACGGAATGTTTCCGACTATCGAATGCTATGTGAAGCATCAAAGAATTGATTAGTGGGAGATTCACTTTGTCGGCAAGACTCCTATAAAGTAAATATGCTCTTTCTTCCAAAATGCTAGCACAGTGTAGAAAGTCTGCAACGCTTTCCTGCTTGAGCTTTGCCATTTCCAGACTTCCATCTGACTAAGATAATCGCAAATGATGAACAATTTATGAATCCGAAATCTAGACGGACACTGAAGAAAAGAGACTGGAGTCTATCTTTGTTCTTTCAGCAACAACAGTCTCTTTGCGATCTCTTTAGCGATTTTTTCAAGACCCTCAGCTAATTCTGCACGATTAACCTCATCTATTGGATAAGTTTTCCCATTCTTATCGATGAATACAAGTTCCAACTTCCTTTTTTCCAACGTTTCACCTCCTTCAAACTCTCATCTGCTACGACATGCATACCCTGTTCCTAAATTAGTTTGCGAAGTACTTTATGCTTCTGGATCTGCGTGGTTTACGCGTGTTGGTGGCAGCTTGGGCTGATAAGACTCACTAACCACCGCCTCAGCAAACAATTAAGTCGACTTTGCCAAACAAGGTCTCCAGAGTCTCATAGAAACATTGGATACTAGCGCGCATGCTTGTTCCGAAATTGGCCTAAAATGGTTTTTATTCGCCTTCCATGATTTAAGGAAGGTTTTGGGCTTCGTAACTATTCTTGATTTCTTTGAGTAACTGTCTTCTTGAGCACTAGCAGAAATGTGCAAAACGGAATTATGGCCATTTTTGACCATTTTAGGAACACGCATGCGCGCTAAAATGGTTTTTATTCTGATCTTGAGATATAGATGTACTGCTGAGAACGCGTGCGCTTCAATGTCTGCTATCTTGTTCAGTAACCTAACTCTTTTTGCATAGCTTTCAGCTGTGACTGCTCTGGTTCTTCCTTCTGATTACCATGCCTTCAAAAAGTAGTGGGTGCAGGTCGTAGCGGGCGGGGTGGGATTTGAACCCACGATCACCGACTTAGGAGGCCGGTGCTCTATCCGTGCTGAGCTACCCGCCCTATCGTCTCGCACAGATAGGTTAGAAAACTGCAGATTTTAACTTAATGTATCGATGGCGCGAAAGACTTAAACTGCAAAGCGTTGTGAAGAGCTTTTCTGAGTAGCGAGGGTACCCGAGCCAGGTCTAATTAGGCGGGCCAGACCATGCCTAGGACAAGGGGGAGGACTTAAGATCCTCTGGCGAAGGCCTCCGTGGGTTCGAATCCCACCCCTCGCACTGCCACGTTGAAAACAGCCAGTGTCAAGCTTTATCTCTGAATGGCTCCTCATTGTCATTCGATGTAGCAGTATGTCGGTAAATCCGTTGGATATCTACGGGCAGTTTGATCTGAAAGTGCTTGAATCATTCGAGAATGTGCAAGACTTGATGCTTTCCGAAGGAACCCTGTCTCAAAAGCTCAAGCCGTTAATTGCGATGGCCATCGATGTGGAGCATGGCGCTCAACAGGGTGCAACTGCCCCAGGCCGAAGGGTCATGAAACTTGGAGCGACGAAGGACGAGATCGTTGAAGTCCTGCGAGTAGCCTATTATAGAGGAAACCGGGCGATTTTCACTGGCGCCTTAGTGTTGCAGAACCTGTTCAAATAGCACAGATTGTTTCCTGTCACGCCTAGTCAACTTTTTAGCGCCTTTGCGGCAGGTTGAAATTGGAAAGGCTAATCTTGTCGATAGATGGTTAATTTTCGGAGTGATTGTGAGGGCATGGACGCTGAGACTCGCCGCATAGCGCGGCAACGAATTCAGATTCTCTTTCGTTTGGCAAACGAAACGTTTGGTGAAGATCCATCTTTAGCTCGGCGCTATGTCTATTTGGCGAGGAGAATCGCCATGGCAGCCAGGATCCGCCTGCCGACAAAATACAGACGACAAGTTTGTAGACATTGTAAAAGCTTTATCTTGCCCGGCATCAATTGTCGTGTGCGCATCAGGCAAGAGCGAGAGCCACATATCGTTGTAACCTGTCTGAACTGCGGCAAAAAGATGCGGATACCGCTGAGAAAGAGAGAGGAGCAACACGAATCATGACTGAGTTGACCCCTGGAAAGAAGCGTTTCGTAAAACGTAGGCTGAGCGACGCGAGGCCGACGATTTGGGTTGGCAGGGGAGGAGCTTCAGGGGATCTACTCAAAGAAGTCGATAAACAACTGGACAAGAACAAGATGGTAAAAGTCAAAATTCTGAAAAGCGCCCTTGCTGAAACGGAAGCAAAGCAGATTGCCTCAAAAATCGCCGAAGAAACAGGATCATCATTGGTAGAAGCTAGGGGACACACCTTCATGCTTTACAAGTATCGCAAGAAGTGAAAGCCTTTATATTTGGCTTCAAGATTTTACTGGGAACGAAAACTCAAGAGGATAAAGAGTCTTGATAACTCCCAGCGACGTTCCCGCATCCAAACTTATCGAAAGGTTAGCCAGGCATTTGAGGGAGAACGTGGATGCAGTAACTCCCCCATCATGGACGATTGCGGCGAAGACCGGCTCGCACGTTGAAAAACAACCGCAGGAACCTGATTGGTGGTATACCCGATGCGCAGCGATACTGCGGAAGATCTATGTCCATGGACCAGTTGGAATAGAGAAACTGAGGGCCGAGTACGGCGGAGGAAAAAGGCATGGCAGCATGCCGCAACACGCCTCCAAAGCAGGAGGATCGGTGATAAGAAAGGCCCTGCAACAGCTAGAAACCGCGGGTTTGGTTGAAACGTCCAAGCCGGATGGGAGGAGGGTAACAAAGGATGGTAGAAAGCTTCTGCAAGAACTGGCTGTAGAACTCGGCAAAGAACTGATGAAACAGCTTCCTGAAATGGAGAAGTACCAGAAGGGTGACTAGTAGTGTCCGACGATGAGCTTGAAGAGCTCCGTAGGAGGAAGCTTTCGGCTTTACAGCGGCAGATGACGAATGAACAGAAAAGCGAGCAAATGCAGAAGCAATTGGAGATTCAGAAGGAGAACCTTCTGAGAAGCATACTCTCTCCAGAGGCTCGACAGAGGCTCACGAACCTGAAGATGGTTAAGCCAGAATTCACAGAACAGCTGGAGCTGCAACTAATCCAGCTGGCACAACAGGGGAAAGTACCGGTACCCTTGGGGGACGCACAGCTAAGGCAGATACTTGTGCAATTACAGTCGCGCAAGCATGAACCAACAATAAGAAGGAAATGATTGTGGCTAGGAACAAACCGACAGCAAAGAAACGCAGACTGGCAAAGGCTGGGAAGCAGAAAAGGGCAGTGCCAACGTGGGTCATAGGCAAAACAAGCGGGAAAGTCAGAACACATCCAAAAAGAAGACAGTGGCGATCGAAGAAACTGAGAGCGTAAGAGGAAAGACCCATGAAAATAGAAGAAGACGCTGAAAAGGAAACGAAGGCTGACGTCGAATCCACTGCTGAGAAGCCGGGAGAGCTTGCTGAAACCGCAGAAGAAACAGAGCATGAAGAAATAGCTGAGGAAGGACAACTGGAGGAAACCGCCGAGCAACACGCAGAACCCGAAGAGGCACCGACGTCACCCGAAGAAAAAAAAGCAGTGCCTGCTGAGGAAGAGGAAGAGAAACACGCAAAGGAAGAGGAAGAGGAGATAGTTGAGGAGCGGGTCTACACTGTTCCACTCGGCAAAGCATTGATTATGCCCCCAAATAAGAGAGCGCCGAGGGCGATGCGTATGCTCCAAGCCTTCATTACCAAGCACATGAAGCTGGAAGCTCACAAAGAGGCTGAGGGGGAAGAAGAGGAAGAGCCGAGCAGACTCATCATAAGCAATGAGGTAAACCTGAGAATCTGGAGCAGGGGCATAGGGAAGCCTCCGCGAAAAATCCGCGTTAGGGCAGCGAAAGATAAAGAAGGTAACGTGACTGTTTATCTGGCCGAAGGAGACTAGTCATTGGCCATCTACGTCTCCAGCCTTGGCGGAAGCGTAAGCATAGGTGTCTATTCTCTGGCTACAAATAACATGGTCATAGTTCCAAAATGGATTCCACTCAGAAAAGCTGAACTGTTCGCACAGTGGCTGAAGGTCAAACTGGTACACGCAACTATCGGAGGCTCGGTCCTGGTCGGCGCATTGGCCTGCGCGAACTCAAACGGAGTTCTGCTTCCCAGTTTCGCGCGACAGGAAGAGCTAGAGGCTTTGAAATCTGTTTTCCACGGAAACGTTACGATAATGGAGACCAAGAAGACGGCGTACGGCAACCTAGTGCTTGCCAACGATCATGGTGCGGTCGTCGACCCGCGGTTGAAAGAGTCTGAAGTAAGGCAGATCTCAGATGTTCTGGGCGTAGAAGCAGTGGCGGGCGAGATTGCAGGCATGCCTTACGTTGGATCTTTGGCTGTGGCAACGAGCAAGGGAGTTCTCACGCATCCTCTGCTGAAGGATTCAGAGCGGAAACTGTTGGAGCAAATGCTAAAAGTTCCAGTTGACGTCGGGACGATCAACTGTGGTGTACCCTACGTTGGGACAGGTCTGGTCTGCAACAACTATTCAGCCATAGCTGGATCGATGACAACCGGACCCGAGATGTTTATAATCGGGAACGCTTTGGATGTTGTAAAAGAGGAAGAGGAAATTGAAAGTCTTTAGGGTCACGGGTGAAATTCACAAGCCAAACCTAAAAACCTCCTTCAGACAAGAAATACTGGCAGACAAGCCTGAACATGCAGTGGAGAAGGTCTACGCTGAATTAGGCAGTAGACATCGCGTGAAACGCTTTCACATAAAAATAGTCAGCGTCGAGGAGGTTCCTCCAGAAGAGATAACGAATCCTTTGGTGAAGAAACTTGTGGTTGGAGAAGAGGACGTTGGCAAGCAAGGATGAAGAAGAACTGCGGCGGATGACCGTCGAAATGCGTTTCTACGAACAGACTGCTGAGGCTCTGCAGTCTAGGCTGAATATGGTGAACGCTGTCATAACTGACCTGACTTATGCGGGCATCACGCTGAGTGCGTTGGAAAACGAGAAAGAAGGTTCCGAACTGCTGGTTCCTATGGGCGGAAACTCTTACGTCAAGGCCAAGCTTGAGAGTCCTGACAAACTCATCGTCGGAATGGGCGCTGGGGTCTCCGTTGAAAAGACATTGCCTGAATCTAAAGAGATCATGAAGAAGCGGCACGAAGAGTTAGAGAAAACAAGAATGTCCATGCAGCAGCAGTTTGTCCAAGTGGTGGACAAAACTAGGGAGCTCAGGGAGAAGATAGAGTCGTTAGTTGAGAAGATGAGACAAGAGGCTCCTCCCGAGAATGTTTGAGAAGCTCAAGTCCGGGCTAAAGAAGCTTGTAACCAAGGTCACAACAGGTGAACTCAATAGTGAGAGCTTAAGACCTGTGCTCTCAGATTTCAAGATGACCCTCGCAGAGAACGACGTTGCCTTCCCAGTGGCAGAGCGGATATGCGACGAAATGGAAAAACGTCTGAACGGAGTCCAAGTCAATCGACTTGAAGATCGAAAAAAGGTTGTTGAGAAGAACCTGCGAGAAGTGCTTCTGGGAGTCATGCTTGCCAACAACAAGATCGACTTGTTGACGGCCATTAAAGAGAAGCGAATGAAGGCTGGACCATACCTCATGATGTTCGTAGGCATAAACGGAACAGGGAAGACAACTACGATAGCAAAGGTGGCACGCTTTCTCAACAACAATGGCTACTCGGTCGTTCTCGCATGTAGCGACACCTACCGAGCAGGTTCTATTGAGCAACTAGAAGAGCATGCCAAGAGGCTTGGAATGAAAATGATTAAGCATCAGTACGGCGCAGACCCAGCCGCCGTCGCATACGACTCGATAGGACACGCTAAAGCGCATGGGATAGACGTCGTTCTGATCGATACCGCAGGAAGAATGCAGACAAACCGAAACCTGATGAGTGAACTGGAAAAAATAAAGCGTGTCGTCCATCCTGACTTGACCGTTTTGACAGTGGATTCGCTGACAGGCAACGACGCAGTCATGCAGGCAGAAGAGTTTCACAAGTGTGTAGGGATAGACGCGACGGTACTGACCAAAGTGGATGCCGACATCAGAGGGGGTTCGGCCCTGAGCGTGACGTACGTTACCAAGAAGCCCATTCTGTTCATAGGCACAGGACAGAAGTATGATGACTTAGAGCAATTCAACCCCAGCAAGTTTGTGGATATGATTTTGAAATAGCCTTTTTTGGCAAGCACAAGCCCATACTATGCTTCTCTTCATGGGTTCCCCACAATGATCAAGACTAATGCTTCTGCAGCAGCTTCAGCAATATTGATTTTGCCGAGTACAGTCTGTTCTCGCTTTGCTCGTATATCAATGATTTCGGGCTATCTATGACATCTGCACTGATCTCGTATCCTCGGTGAATGGGCATGTCATGCATTATGTACGCGTCGTTTCCCTTCAACAGTTCCCGGTTTATTTGATAAGGCATCATGAGCTTGACTCGTTTCTCCTTTTCTGAAGCGAACTTCGGGTCCGTGAAGTATTCCATGTCAACCCACGTATCAGTGTAGACGAAATCCGCTTCCTTCACCGCTTTCTTCACATCAAGCGTGGTTTCCCACAGTGCACTCTTCTTTGCCTCCCGGAGAAGTTCCTCGTCTCTCGTCGGTTCGTTGAAAATCGGCGTGATTGTGGTTATCTTGGCGCCGGTCTTCGTGCATCCTTCGATGAGCGAGTTGCAAACGTTGTTGTGGACGCCTATGTAGACTAATGTTGTTCCTCTCAGAGAGCCTTTTCTCTCCTTCATCGTTATCAAGTCTCCTATCGCCTGACTCGGATGGTATTTTTCGTCGCACCCATTTACAACGGGGACGAGTGAGGCGTTAGCCATCTTCTGTAGATCAGCATTTCTCAGCAGTCTAGCCATTATGCAGTCCACGTTACGTGAAAGATAGTGCGTTTCATCGGACATGTCTGCCAACTCAAAGTTTGTTGTTCTCCAGTCTATGAAGAGAGCATGGCCTCCGAGTTGTGTCATGGCAACCTCGAACGAGACTCTGGTGCGCGTGGAGGTCTTCTGAAAAATCAGGGCTGAGGACTTGCCGTCCAGCGCAGTCCGATACTTTGCGGCATCATGCTTGACCTCTATGCCTTTATCCACTATTTTCATGAGCTCGTCGCCGGTCAAATCCTTAAAGTTGATTAGATGCATGTTTTCACCGTTCCTCAGACAAACCTAGGGAAGATTAAAGCTTTTCCGAGATTGCTTCTAGGCCGAATTCGTCTTTCGCTCTTGGTAATACTTGAGTTTCACCTTGAAGTGAACAGCAACTTGATTACTGTCCTAAGCATATTTATCATTTATCAAAGTCTTGCCAGAGAAGAATGGAAACATGATCCTGCTTGTGTCATCCAGAAAAGATGTCGCGAGCCTAAATATTGCCAGGCAAATCTCGGCTAGCGTCCATTTTGAGGAGGCTGGAAGCTTTCAGGGAAACCCAGCATACGAAGCCAGTTTGAACAGGAAAACAATCAAGCTAATGACATTGAACGAAGAATCCGTTAACGCCCAAGATCTAACTAGCTTCTTTCAGGATTTAGAACTCGTTGTTTTTGTCTCCAGGCATAGGAGTGAAAGCGGAACTCCAACATTATCAGTACATACACCAGGAAATCTAAGCTCGGCAGAGTTGGGCGGCATTCCTAGAAAAGTTTCGATTTCCCCGGCAAACGCCATGAGGAACGCTTTACGCGTGATGGCTGACCTCAACGGCAAAATGCAGCTTGACTACGAAGTGTCCTACGAATGCACCCACCACGGGCCATCTTTGAATGTTCCAGCCATGTTCGTTGAGCTCGGAAGCTCCGCTACTCAATGGAACGATCTTGATGCCGCAGGGGTCGTGGGTCGAGCCGCAATCGAAGCAGTTTCAGGGTTTGATGTTCGAAAGGCCAGCACCGTTCTAGGCATAGGCGGCCCTCATTACAACGCAAAGTTTACGCGAATGGCATTGGATACCGATTTGGCTTTCGGTCACATGATCCCGAAGTATGCCCTCGGGGCAATAGACTCGGAAATAATCAGGGAATGCGCAGAAAGGACATTGGAGAAGGTTGACCGGGTGATCTTGGACTGGAAGGGCATCCGAAGCGAGAACAAAACGACGCTCCTCAGAATGCTTGATGAGGTCGGACTGCCCGTTGAAAAGGTCTGAGTCCAGAAACAAGAGGGAATGCATGCGTCCGGGGGTTGGGGCCTCGCTTCTGCAGGATGCTGGCGCACACTTCTACAGTAATGTTTATATCGGATCTGAAATGTTGAATGTGCGATGAGTGATGGGACTGAGATCATTCCTTGCTCAATGTGCACGGACTCTGAGGCTATCAATCAAGCCGGGAAGAGACGAGCTGTGGCTTTCGGTCAAGATATGCCTCCTAGGCGTAGGTCTGATTGGGATAATAGGTTTCATAATCAAGCTTTTGTCCTCTGTTCTGCAACCAGGCAGCAGCGCCTAGAAGGTAGCAGCCATGGAGAAGCGCGAGGAGCTTGCTACAAAAATTTCCGCTGTGAAAACAACGACTGGACAAGAGAAGAACGTGGCCAGGCTGGTTGCTGCGAAAATTGAAATGGCCAAGATACCAATAAAGGCTATTCTCGTGCCTGAAGTGCTGAGGGGATACATCTTCGTAGAATCTGAGGGTCCACATCACGTGGAAGAAGCGATCGCAGGCGTGAAACACGTGCGTTCAAGAATTCCAGGTCTCATAGGTTTTTCCGAAATTGAAAGATACATCATCAGAAAACCGGTAATCGAAGAGCTGAATGAGGACGACATCGTAGAAGTCACAGGCGGTCCGTTTAAAGGCATGCGTGCAAAGATAACCCGCATTGACAAGTCTAAGGCTGAAGTCACGTTAGAGTTGCTGGAGGCAACCTTCACCCTGCCGATAACCGTCAATTCTGATTACGTTAAACTCGTTGAAAAAACAAAGACCGGAAGCCGTGAAGCTTGAATGGCTGACAAAAAAGTCGTGGAACTACTCGTAAGCGGGGGACAAGCAAACGCTGGTCCGCCTCTTGGCCCAGCTCTGGGTCCGCTTGGCGTCAACGTTATGATGATAGTGAACAAGATAAACGAGCTTACCAAGGACTATTCCGGAATGAAAGTTCCCGTGAAAGTGATCGTAGACCCAGACACAAAAGCATTCGAAGTCACTGTTGGAACGCCGACCACGTCGGCCTTGATCGTGAGTGAACTGAAGATAGAAAAAGGCTCAGGAACGCCAAGTACACAGAAAGTTGGGGATCTCAAGATTGAGCAGATCGTGCGCATAGCCAAGATGAAACGCCCAGAACTTCTGGCAAGAGACCTGAAGGGGGCAGCGAAGGAAATCCTAGGCGCCTGCGTAAGTATGGGAGTAACAGCTGAAGGCAAAGATCCACGTGAAGTGCAAAAAGAGATCGATCAAGGCAAACATGACGAGCTATTCAGTAAGAACTAGGGTTAAGAGAACATTTTTATAACTGCATTCCATTCCCTCATTGGCACGAGGCTTCAATGTTGCCTTTAGACCAAAAGACCATACTTTCAGCCGTCAAAGAAGCGAAAGAGAAGTCTGAAAAAAGGAAGTTCAACCAGTCAGTAGAGCTTATACTGAAGCTCAGAGACGTTGACATGAAATCTGAGGGCAAGATTCAAGAAATCGTTGAGCTTCCATTCTCACCAGCAAAGACAAACAAGATATGTGTCATCGGCTCGAGCGAATTAGCTCTAAAGGCAAAAAAAGCGAATGCTGACCTAGTCATCGAACGTGCTGAGCTTGATGGGTTGGCCGGCAAGAAAAGAGAACTCAGAAAGATAGCCGCTGATAACGATGTTTTCATAGCTGAGGCTCCCTTAATGACAACGGTGGGCAAAATCTTGGGTCCAGTCTTGGGTCCAAGGGGAAAAATGCCTATACCTGTCCCGCCAGGGGCGGACATAGCCAGTTTGATGGCTAAGCATCGCAAGACTGTCCTCGTGAGGACGCGTAACCAACCAATAGTCCAATGTCGCATCGGGACTGAGGACATGAAGGAAGAAGAGCTGACTGAGAATATCCAGGCAGTCTTGAGGGTCATTGAAGGAAAACTCAAAAAGGGAATAAAGAACATCAAGTTTGCCAGCATAAAAACGTCGATGGGCACGCCTGTAAAGATCAAATAACAGAGGAGGGAGAAAAACTGCCATCCGAGCAAGTGTTGAAGCAGAAGATCAGCGAGGTCGAAGAGATAGCACAGCTGGTCAAAAAGCACAGCGTTCTCGGAATTGCCAGTCTCCAGAAGGTCAGAGCCGCGCAGCTTCAGGCCTTCAAGAAGAACCTTGCGGGGCAAGTGTACATGAGGGTCTTGAAAAACACTGTGATGCGACGGGCTATCGATACTTGCAAGGACAAGCCGGAACTGAAGAAGCTTGAAGAACACTTAGCCGGATCAAACGTGTATTTGTTCACAGACTTGAACCCGTTCAAACTCGCACACGCTTTGGAAAAAGGGAAAGTGAAAACAACGGCGAAGGCCGGCGACATAGCTGCTTTTGACGTCATTATTCCAGCAGGAAACACCGCACAACCGCCGGGGCCTATAATAAGCCAGTTGAACTCCGTAGGCCTGCCTACAAGAATCGAGTCAGGAAGCGTGTGGATAAGCAAAGATACTCTGGTCGTCAGAAAGGGCGAAGCCATAGACGAAAGACTTGCAAGCGTGCTGTCAAAGCTAGGAATAAAGCCCGTCGAGAGCGGGCTTGCAATGAGCGTTGCGTACGACGAGGGGCTCTTGATAACTCAAGACCAGCTTAGAATAGACATGGATGAGACCCTGAAGAGCATCGAGGCAGCGTATGCCGATGCTTTCGCACTATCATTAAGCATAGAGTACCCGACGCCAGAGAGTACTCCGACACTGTTACAAGTCGCACATCGGGAAGCGTATGCTCTCTCCATAAGCGCAGCCATACCGACCGAAGAAACGATCGTCGACTTGATACGGAAGGCACACATGGAAATGCTAAGTTTAAGTACTCGATTGCCTACCTTTGAGGAAAAGGCACCGTCGACAGAGAAGCCTAAACAAAGTTAAAATACCTGAATGGAGAGGTGAAAAGGATATGGAATACATTTACGCTGCAATGCTCCTACACAAAGCAGGAAAGGAAATCAACGAGGAGAACCTGACACAGGTCTTGACATCTGCGGGAATAAACGCCGAACCGGTACGAGTGAAAGCCCTGGTTGCCTCCCTAGCCGACGTCAAAATCGACGAAGCAATCAAATCAGCCCCAACGATGATGGCCTCGCCAACGACGGCACAGGCGGCAGCAGCGCCCGCGGCAGAAGCCAAGCCGAAAGAGGAAGACAAGAAGAAGAAAGAAGAAGAAGAGAAGCAAAAAGAAGAAGCAGCACTCGAAGGTCTGGGAGCACTCTTCGGATAAAAAACAACACGATTTCTGAACGATCCTAACACTTCCCAATAGATAGTTGCAAAACTGCAGTCTGTGCTATACAATCGAAGTGCCGGAAAATGCTCGTTTCGCTTGCAATTGCTCTACAATAAGTAAGCTATTTCGCCTGTGCTTTGCCAACGCGTGCTGCACTAGGCTTTCCCAGAAGCTTTCTCATCGCATTCGTTTTCACTGATAAAATGCCCGCTGCGACGACTCCCACAACGATGACCCAGAACCACCAGCCAATCCCGCCGATCCACATGTTTGTGTCAACAGTTGAAAGAGACCAGAGAGACACTGATTCATAAGAGTTGGTCGCCTCCACCAAGACTCCTGTCTGTTTGTCCCAATATAACGTGTACTGATTATCAACCGTGCCGTTTAGCCGAAACGAGAAATTCGCGTAGACGACCGTTCTGTCTACGTCAGCATAAGTCCTAGTGGTCTGTCCTAGAATAGTTTCATTGCCGAACAAACCCAAGTAGACAGAATCACCCATGTTTGTTCCGTTTGGAATTATAAGTGTTCGTGCGCTAACAAGGGGGGAACTGATCCAGTAATCCTCGCTTGTCGTCAGATCAATACCTAAAGATTGTGGAGGAAGCTCTTCCCCTGATGGCAAAACGTTCGCTATGTTCAATGCCAATGCTGCGCCTGAAACGTTTACAAAATCTATCCTCTGCGTGTACTTGACGTCCCCATTGGATTCTTGGAAATTATATTCAATCCAGTCTCCACTTCTGACTCCGACACTGTAGCACAGAGCTGCTGGAAGGTTGCCTAATAGAATCAAGGCAAAAATCGTGGTAATTATGATTGCACCAGCGTCTTTCTTCATTGGCAATCCTCTACTGGGATTTGAAATACCTGTCTTTCAGCAGCTTTGCAGCCATTACGGGTAGCCACCCGCAGATTATCATCAGTGTGCCCGGGAAGGCC
>Ga0315289_10000078_pt1 | contig 146126 bp, 129 predicted proteins | sample YL17G11_40_MG_FD_203452 | JGI IMG/M metagenome (GOLD analysis project Ga0315289, IMG submission 203452) | Sediment microbial communities from Yellowstone Lake, YNP, Wyoming, USA - YL17G11_40 | ecosystem: Environmental > Aquatic > Freshwater > Lake > Sediment | place: USA: Wyoming | collected... | reverse complement strand
CCTCAAGAAGCAGCCAGCGCGGACAGAATCACTGACCAGTTAGCCGGGAAACGGACAGAATCACGGAGCAGTTAGGCCCCGATTTGCGGACAGAATCACTGAGCAACTACACCGCCGCTCGCCGGCGGCACGGCGACCATCCGGGTGCTACAGGACAGCGCCCCGCTCCCGTCGGAGGACGCCGGGGAGGACGCGCGCCAGGAAAAGGGCGAGGCCGTGGTCACGGTAGACCGGCCTCGCCTGTACAGCCTGGTGAACAACCGCGAGCTAGACACCCACGAGCTGACGCTGGTCACCACCTCCGACGGCCTGGCCTTCTACGCCTTCACCTTCGTTTCCTGCGTGGTGCCCGACGAGAGGTAGGGGCGCAGCATGCTGCGCCCCTACCCCCACATCCCGACGACGGACGACGCCCTACCCCATCTCGCTGCCGCCGGTGACGTTGAGGGCCTCGCCGGTGATGTTGTCCGCCCGGCAGAGGAAGACCACCGCCTCGCCCATGTCCTCCGCGGTCTGGGGCCGGCCCAGGGGCACCCGCGTCTTGATCCAGTCCTCCCACGCCTCGTCAACCGCCATTCCCCTGATGGCAGCAATGGCGGGGGCCAGAACGTCGCTCCACATCGCCGTGTCCACCTCGCCCGGGCAGATGGCGTTGACGGTAACGTTGAATGGACCCATCTCCTGCGCCAGGGACTGGGTGAAGCCGATGACGCCGAACTTGGAGGTGCAGTAGTGCGAGATGAAGGGCTGGCCGCGCTTGCCGGCCTGCGACGACAGGTTGACGATGCGCCCCGATCGGCGCTCCATCATGTGGGACGCCACCGCCTTGCTGCAGAGGAAGGTGCCCTTTAGGTTCACGCCCAGCACCCGGTCCCACTCCGCCTCCTCCATGCCAGCCACGCCCGCCACGGAGATGACACCGGCGTTGTTGACCAGGATGTCCACCTTGCCAAAGCGGTCGATGGCGGCCTTCACCATGGCTTGCACCTGGTCCCAGATCCGCACGTCCACGTTAACGGTCAGCGCCTCGACGCCGTGGGCCTTCACCTGGCGGGCCGTCTCCTCCATCTCCTGAGCGATCTCCTGGTTCTGCCCCAGGTCGGCGATGACGACGTTCACGCCCGCCCGCGCCAGGCAGGTGGCGATGCCGCGGCCGATGCCGCGGGCTCCCCCCGTGACGATGGCTACAGTGTCCTTCAGTTCCACGCGCAACTCTCCTCGCACCCGCCCGTTATCGGGCAGGCTTGCCGCCGCCTTTCCTCGTGCTCTCCCCTCACGACCCCTCAGGTCAGGGACCGCCTGCCGGGTGAACCAGCCTATACGGCCCCCTATTCAGCCTTGTGGTCTCCTCCCAGGAGTAGCCCAGCTCCAGAAGCAGTTCCTTCGTGTGCTGGCCCAGCTCGGGTGCCGCCGCCGCCGACGGCGTGGGCACGCCATCGCTCCTCCCAATACGCTGACCCGGCGGAAGCGACCCCATCGGGCCAGGCCAGTGTGAACGCCGCCATCATAGGCCAGGGCCCAGGCAACGGCAAGCAGCGCCCGTTGGCCTGGGCTCGGGGGCTGCATGGTCTTGCCGGCACCCCGACGGGCGCCCGCTACGCGCGATTGCGTCCAGGCGCTCCGTCTACAGGTGAGGGATGTGGGCGTGCCGATGGCGCGTGGCGGCCCCGCTGCGGTAGGCGGCGTTGGCCACGTCCCGTGCCACGGCCCGCTGCACCGACCTGTTGAAGACGCTGGGGATGATGTACTCCTCGTGCAGATCGCGCTTGGAGACCCCGGCGGCTATGGCCTGGGCCGCGGCCACCTTCATCGCCTCGTTGATCTCGTGGGCGCGGGCATCCAGCGCCCCACGGAAAAGGCCGGGGAAGCAGAGGACGTTGTTGATCTGGTTCGGGTAGTCTGAGCGGCCGGTGGCCATGATGCGGACATACGGCTGGGCGTCCTCGGGGCGGATCTCCGGGTCCGGGTTGGCCATCGCGAAGACGATGGGGTCCCGGTTCATCTTCTTGATGTCCTCGACAGTGATGATGTCAGGCGCCGAGACGCCGAGGAACAGGTCAGCGCCCTCCATCGCATCGTGCACGGTGCCGCGGAGGCCGCGGGGATTCGTGGACTGGGCGAACCACTCCTTGGCCGGGTTCATCCCTTCCTTGCGGCCCTTGTAGATGATGCCGGCCCGGTCGCACCCGACGATGTCGGTGGCTCCCATGGAGAGCAGCATCTTGGTGCAGGCGATACCGGCGGCGCCCACGCCGGAGAGCACCACACGCAGGTCCTCCATGTTCTTGCGCACGACGCTCAGGGCGTTGAGGAGACCGGCCAGAACCACTACCGCCGTGCCGTGCTGGTCGTCGTGGAAGACGGGGATGTCCAGCTCCTCCTTGAGTCGATCCTCGATCTCGAAGCAGCGCGGAGCGGAGATGTCCTCCAGGTTGATTCCGCCAAACACGGGGGCGATGAGCTTGACGGTGCGCACAATCTCGTCCGGGTCCTTGGTGGCCAGGCAGATCGGCCAGGCATTGACGCCGCCGAACTCCTTGAAGAGCATGGCCTTGCCCTCCATCACCGGGAGGGCCGCCTCCGGCCCCATGTCGCCCAGGCCCAGCACGGCCGTGCCGTCGGTTACCACCGCCACCGTGTTGCGTTTGATGGTCAGCGCCCACACAGAGCTGGGGTCGTCGTGCACGGCCCTAGAGACTCGAGCCACGCCTGGGGTGTACGCGAGGGAGAGGTCGCCGCGGGTCTTTAAGGGCACTCGCAGGGTGACTTCGATCTTGCCGCCAAGGTGCATGAGGAAGACCGGGTCGAAGACGCTGCGGATGGAGATCTCGTCGGCCACCTTCAGGTGTTCAATGATCTGCCGGCCGTGGGCTTGGTCGTGGGCATCCACGGTGATGTCGCGGACCATGAGCCCGCGGTCTACCTGGACGATGTCCACGGCGCCGATGTCACCCCCGGCCTCGCCTATGGCAGACGCAATCTTGCCGAGCATGCCAGGCCGGTTCGGGTACTGAGCGCGAATGGTGAAGCTGAAGCCTCTGCGCGCGGCTTCTTCTTCGGCGGCACCCACCTTCCGTACCATGATGTCTCCTTACCCCGCCACTGCTCCGAGGGAACGCCATCCAGATAGCCCGATTATAAGCCGTCGCTCAACTGGCCGCCAGGCCTTGTCTGCCTCGGGCCGGTCAGCCGCAGCCGCTCGCAGGCTCGCCGGCACCGCTCGCACACGCGATCATAGCGACCGGGTCGTCCACGGCGTCCGGCTCCCCTGAGTACGAGCGGGGTGACTGGTGCATTCTTGGTGGGCCTTCGGCGGCCAGACTTGGACAGCACCCCAGCCTCAAGGCTGGGGCATCATGAGGCGAATCTATGCCCTCGCCTTCAGGCGGGGGTGGAGGAATCCGCCCACCAACGGCGAACCAGTCACCGAGCGGGTGGCTGCTTGACCTGCGGATGTACGAGTGGGATATTGGCACCCCACAGCCCCGAGGAAGCGCTTCAGGAAGACCCAGCTACTGAACTCTTGATGCCCGGAGAGGAGGAGACAGTGGAGACACCTGTGGGGCCCGAGCGGCCCGGAGGCCAGGGTCTGGACGGCAATCAGGAGGAATCGGGCAATTGCGCCATCCACTTGCTGCTCACCGACCCCGTCGTCGGTCCCCAAACCGACCTCGTCATCACCTGTCGCGATGCGGCCTACGAGGTATGGGCGAAGCGGGGCATGATCCGCTTCCAGCGCTTCTACACGTCTGGGGACGGCTACGAGTACCGGATCGTCGAGCAGATCGGCGAGAACCCCGTTGAGAAGCAGGACCCGTCTGCCCTCTCGACGGCAGCCGAGGAGCTCGCGGCGGCGGGCCGCTCTGGCTTCTCCGGGACAGACCCGGCGAGGGCTTTCGTTGAGCCGGAGCACCTCACCTACCCCTTCGCCTACGAGCGCATCGCCCAGCTCTTCGACAGCCCCAACGGCCCTGACCTCATCGTGAACCCCAAGTCCTATGCCTTCGGACGGCAGGCCGGCCAGCACGGAGCACTCGACATCATCCAGTCGCGTGCCTTTCTCTTCTTCTCCGGGCCCGGCGTCAAGGCAGGCGTCATCGATGCCGCCTGCCGCGAGACCGACATCGCCCCCACCATCGCGCACCTCATGGGCTTCCCTCTCATCGACGGCAGGGACATCACCGGCCGCACGTCCAGCGAGCGCGGCAGGCCTCCCGATGTGTACCTCCGGCGCCAGGACGGACGCGTGCTCAGCGAGATCGAGGACCTAGACGACCGCGGCGAGCTGCAGCGGCACCCGGAGAGGGTCTACCTCTTCGATCTGGACGGCCTCAGCAGCACGGAGCTCTTGCACCGCCTTGAGCAGCCCAGCGAAGACCTCCCAAACCTTCGCCGCCTTACGCAGGGTGCCGCCAGCTTTCGCCACGGCTGCATGGTGACCTTCCCCAGCATCACCTGGCCCAGCCACAACACGATCGGCACGGGCGCCTGGTGCGGCCACCACGACATCGTCAACCCCACCTACTACCTCCGCGAGCGCCGCAAAACAGTGACTCCCCAGGGCCAGCAGTTTGACACCGGGGAGTTCCTGAGTCCCGACGTGGAGACGCTTTTCGAGGCCTTCCACCGCGTGTGTGGCCTCTGGCGGGGCGGACAGGGGGCCTTCACCGCATCCATCTACGACCCCTGCGGTCGGGGCGCCGACCACGCCGCCCTCGAGCGCAGGGTCATCGGCGAGCGCTCACGCCTCAGCGCGCTCAGCGCCGAGTGCGAGTCGGACATCAACCCGCGCTGGCAGGCCGATGGGCATGGGGCTGTCTATAGCATGGCCGTCGTCGACAACCGGGGCCTCGCGCAGGTCCTGCTGCTGTTCACAGACGACGCGCATCCACCCCCCAAGTTCGTCTACCACGCCCTCTACCTGCCCGATGCAGCCGGCCATGACTACGGCCCCCACCATGAGGGGCTCCGGGAGGCCCTCGACGAGACGGACGTTCGCATCGGCCGGGTGCTGAGGGTGCTGGAGGAGCGCGGCCTCTTCGATAACACCCTCTTCGTGGTCACCGCCGACCACGGCATGGCCGCCATCGACACCTCGCTCCGGGCGAATCAGGTGGGGCTCCTACCCCGCGAGGGTCTGAAAGCCCACGTCTCGGAGGGCCTGGTGTACCTGCTCGACATGGCCGTGGAGGTGGAGGCGGCCGCCGACGGTCGCACGGCCACCGTCACGGTCCTCGAGAACGACGTCGATGAGAGCGGCGAGCGACCTCCCATCGAGGGCGCTGAGGTGGTGGTGAGCGGACCCGGCGCCGCCGTCCTGGCGCGTGCCACGACCGGTCGCTACGGGGTGGCCGGGGTGCCTCTCCCGCCTGACCTTGAGCCACAGGAGGCCATCATCTCCGTTCACCACGACGGTTTCAACACACGCCACCTGCGCCTGGACGGCACGAGTGTGCTCCCGGACCTGCGCAAGCTCCTGTACGAACGCGCCAATTGACATCGCAGGCGAGACTCCCTACTGTTCAGCCCACATGGTGACGGTCGGAAGGAACCCTGCAATGATCCAGGAAGGGAATGCCCACGAGGAGCTGGCAAGGACTGAGGGCGGTCGATGACAATTGGCGAGCTCCGTCTCCCCGACCGGGCGATGTCCGAAGAGGATAGCGTGGCCCTTCTCCACCGCGCGCTGGTGGGGAGAATCGGCACCGCCGGTGCTGACGGCACGCCGTACGTTGTGCCGATGAACTTCGTCTATGAGCACGCGGCGCGCCGCATCCACCTGCACCTGGCGAGGCAGCCGGGCCACCTGGCCTCGAACCTGGAGTTCTCGTCCAAGGTCTGTATCGAGGTTGACGAGCCCGGCCCTCTCGTCGCGACGGGCGAGACCGGCTGCGAGACGGACCAGGCATACGAGAGCGTGGTCTGTTTCGGCGAGGCCCATGTGGTCTCCGACCAGAGTGAGAGAACAAGGATAGCCCGGCTATTCGTTCAGAAGTACGTCGACCAGGCCATGCCGGGCCGGTCGTGCAAGCCCGGGCTGGTGTTCCTGGATATCGTCGACTTCGTCACAGTCGAGATCGCAGCCATGACCGGCAAGCGTTCCAAGGGATAGCTGCGAGAAGCAAGGAACTGAACGCCATGTGGAAGGACGACATCGACACCCCGGCTCTCCTCCTGGACCTGGACATCATGGAGGCGAACATCGCCACCATGGCCGCCTTCTTCCATGACCGTGCCCAGAAGCTACGGCCTCACTTCAAGACCCCAAAGACAGCGGAGGTAGCCCGCCGGCAGCTCGAAGCGGGCGCCATTGGCGTGACATGCGCCAAGCTTGGTGAGGCCGAGGTGCTGGTGAGAGCCGGCCTCGGCCCCATACTCGTCGCCAACCAGGTGGTGGGCCGCCTCAAGATAGACCGCCTCATGGAACTGGTTGCCTCCGGCATCGAGGTCATCGTCGCCGTCGAGAGCGAGCTGAACATCCGTGAGCTGGAGGAGGGGGCCGCCCGCAGCGGCGTGGCGCCCGAGGCCGTGATTGAGGTCGATGTGGGGATGCATCGCTGCGGCACCGCGACTCCGGAGGAGACGGTAGCGCTGGCACGCCGCATTGCTGCGGGCCCCGTGCGATACCGTGGCATCATGGGATACGAGGGTCACGCCGTGCTCATCGAAGAGGCGGAGGAGCGGAGCAGGCTCGCCACCGAGGCTATGGGGCGCCTGAGCCAGCACGTGGCCGCCCTGAGAGAGGCTGGCCTACCGCCGGAGATCGTCAGCGCTGGGGGCACCGGCACCTTTGACGTTACCGGCACGTGGCCCGACGTAACGGAGGTTCAGGCTGGCTCGTATGTTTTCATGGACGGACGCTACCGCACCGTGCGCCCTGACCTGGGCCAGCCCGCTCTCACCCTACTGACCACTGTAATCGCGCGTCACGGCCCTTTCGCCATCATAGATGCGGGCCTGAAGTCGTTGACCAACGAGTTCGGCCCGCCGCTGGGGAAGGACCTGCCGGTCAAGGTGGCCTACCTCTCGGAGGAGCACGGCCACGTCGCCCTGGGGGACACGGACATATCGCCCGGCGACCGAATCGAGGTCGTTCCCAGTCACAACGACACCACCATCAACCTCCACAGCGAGTATTACGTCGTCCACGACGACCGGGTGGTGAATATCTGGCCCATCGAGGGGGCGAGGGCCTATCGATAACGACCGCCGCCAAGAGCCATTCCTTGTCCCCCGCAGGGGTCCGGCACCACGAGCTGGGGCGCGTGGCGGCTTGACCCGCGGAAAGGCCAATGTAGTATTGGCACGCCACGGCCCCAGACCCACAAGATAGCCTGAGGAGGGCGTAATGATCTACGAGACACTCCTGCTGGAACGACATGAGGCGGTCCTCAAGGTCACTGTGAACCGGCCAGAGGTGCTCAACGCCCAGAGCCGCATCATGCGCGAGGAGTTCGATCATGCCCTAGCGGACACCGCCGAGGACGACTCCGTGCGCGTAGTGATTGTGGCTGGTGCGGGCGAGCACTTCTCGTCGGGCCACGATCTGGGCAGCCCCCAAGAGCTGGAAGACCAGAAACGTCGGCCCTATCCACCGGGGTTTCCCGGTGCCTACAAGCGAGGCTGGGACATCAACGTTGCCAACACCCTCCGCTGGCGCGACTTCCCCAAGCCGACGATCGCCGAGGTGCAGGGGTACTGCATCATGGGCGGCCTCATCCTCGCTACTGCCTGCGATATCATCATCGCTGCTGATGACGCCAGGTTCTGCGACCGCGCCGTGCGCTGGGGCGGGTCGCACGTGCAGTACTTCAGCCTGCCCTGGGAGATCGGCTTTCGGAAGGCGAAGGAGTATCTCTTCACCGGCGACTGGATCACGGCAGAGGAAGCGTGCCGCCGGGGACTAGTCAACCGGGTAGTGCCGCGAGAGAAGCTAGCAGAGGAGAGCATGGCCCTTGCGCAGCGCATAGCTCTCCAGGATCCCTTTGCCATGCGGCTGGCCAAGCTCTCCATCAACCAGATGCAGGACGAAATGGGGTTCCGCGCAGCCATTGCTGGTGCCTACCAGGTCCATGCCCTCTCGGTGGCCTATCGCCACGAGCAGGGCCAGGACTTGCAGAGTGGCGGTGTCGAGCAGGCCCGCCGCCGGGACAAGACGTTCGGCGACCATCACTGAGCTGACCCAAGCCAGCCGCCAGGGGCAGGATCCCGGCTGTTTGCCCCGCCTGGGCCCACCGGACCGGCTCATCAGGCCGATACCGGCGGCCGTCGGTCCGCCCAGGGACAGGCCTGTTCTAGCTGGGCGGCGAGACGGAAGAGGGTGGCCTCGTCGCCGAAGCGGCCGATGAAGTGAGTGCCCACGGGGAGGCCGTCGGCGTTCCAGTAAAGCGGCACCGACATTGCCGGCTGGCCGGTGATGTTGCAGACCGGCGTGAAGGGCATGAACGCCCCCGTCCTGAAGATCCCCTGGAGCGGGTTCTCGGGGGGAGAGTCGAACGTACCGAGAGGAACCGGCGGCTCACCAAGGGTGGGCGTGAGCCAGATGTCGTAGCCGGCGAAGAAGCGGGCGACGTCACGGCTCACCCGCTGGAGGTCCTGGAGAGCCAGGAGATAGGTGGAGCCGCTTTGCTGCCGGCCGGTCTCCTGTAGCGCCCAGGTGAGCGGCTCGAAGAGGTCAGGGCTCGGCTCGCGGCCTGTCCTGCGCGCCCAGTCGTCCACAGTCCAGGCGCACCCCGCCGACCACAGGGTGATGAAGGCCTGTGTCACCACCTGGCCGTCGATGGGTGGGGCGGCCTCCACGACCTCATGTCCCAGGTCAGAGCAGAGGCCGGCGGCGTCGCGCACGGCGGCCACGCAGTCGGGGTGCACCTGGACATCGGTGGCGGCCTCGGTGGTGAAGGCGATGCGCAGCCGGCCGGGGGCCGCGCCCACCTCCCGTAGGAAGGGGCGCGCTGGCGGCGGCGCCCAGTAGGGATCGCCCAAGTCGGGCCCGGAGGTAGCGTCGAGGAGGGCGGCGCTGTCCCGTACCGAGCGGGTGATAGCGTGCTCGGCCACCAGGCCGCTGAACATGTCTCCGTAGTGAGGGCCCAGGGGGTTGCGCCCGCGGGTAGGCTTGAGGCCGAAGAGCCCACAGCATGAGGCGGGGATGCGGATGGAGCCGCCGCCGTCGTTGCCGTGGGCCATCGGGACCATACCGGCGGCCACAGCCGCCGCGGAGCCACCGCTGGAGCCGCCCGTTGTCCGGCCTGTGTCCCAGGGGTTGCGAGTGGGGCCGAAGAGGCGGGGCTCCGTGGTAGGCAGGAGGCCAAACTCCGGGGTGTTCGTCTTGCCGACGATGATCAAGCCCGCACGCTTGTGCCGCGCGACCAGCTCGCTGTCGCGGTCTGAGACGTGGTCACTCAGGAAGGCCGAGCCTTCGATAAAGCGAACGCCGGCGTACTCGGCCAGCAAGTCCTTTAGCACGAAGGGGACGCCGGCAAAGGGACCATCGGGAAGGGGGCCGGAGGCCGCTTTTCGGGCCAAATGGTACATGGGGGTGACGATGGCATTGAGAGTGGGGTTCAGGCGCTCTATGCGGTCGATGGCGGCGTCGACGAGATCACCCGCCTTGACCTCCTTTCGCCGCACGAGATCGGCCTGGGCTGTGGCATCGAGAAAGGCGAGGTCGTCCACGGGTTTCTCCTCTTGAATCTCAGGCTCTCGGCTCCGGCACAGTGCCAGATTGCGCTCGTCAAGTCAAGCCTCGCAGGCACGGCACACTTGCAGCTGCACGCCGGACAGGTGCGCCGACAGCCCACCACAGCGGTACGACTGGAGAAAGGACTCGAGCCGTGACAGGGTGGGCGGGCCTCATGGACATGGTGGAGATAGGAAACGCCTGGAACTCCGTGCGCGAGTGCCCGGAGGCGTGAGGGAGGCAGGAGCTACTTGGGCTGTCGCCAGGGGGACCAGATAGTGACTGCCGCGACAAGCGTCACCAGGAGAGTGAAGAGCAGATCGGCGCCGGCGAAGGCGGCCGCGACGGCCAGGATGAAGGTTGTCGTCGCCAGGACGGCGATCTCCGGCTCGTGTCCACGCCAGCGAGCGGCCACGGAGGCGACCAGGCGGGCAAGGTAGCGCCCAACGGCGTCCCCCATCGGCGTCTCGGCGGCCCGACTGGCCCGCTTCTCTGCCAGGTCGATGGGCATAGGCCCGGCAGGCTCGCGTGCTGCTCTCCTACTCATGTGCCCTCCATGTAGATAGTCGGACAGAGGGACTCCGGCCACCACCCCTGCCATTGAGCCGTGGCGTGCCAAGCCGGAATCCGCACAAGGGGCTTGCGCTCAAGGCCAGATTCCGGCAGAATGGGCCACGATGCGCTATCTGATCGTCGCAGTAGCCTTGGCCGGTCTCCTGCTGCTCGCCTGTGGAGATGGCAATGAGGAAGAGGCCGCCCCGGACATCACTTCCGTCCCCACCGCGGTTGAAGTCGAGGGCGGTCCGCCGCCCGTATCCGGGGAGGCTACTGTCACCGAGAGCGGCCTCAAGATAATCGACATCGAGGTCGGTACCGGCGCCGCGGTGCAGGCCGGGCAGACAGCGGTCGTCCACTACACGGGCTGGCTGGCCGACGGCACCAAGTTTGACAGCTCCGTGGATCGGGGCGAGCCGTTCGCCTTTGCGCTGGGCGCTGGGCAAGTCATTCCTGGCTGGGATGAAGGAGTGGCCGGCATGCAGGTGGGGGGGAAGCGCCGCCTCATTATCCCTTCCGACCTGGCCTATGGCCCCCAGGGCTATCCTCCCGTCATTCCCCCCAATGCCGAGCTCACCTTCGACGTCGAACTGGTAGAGATCCAGTAGGCGCGCGTTCGGCCGCCCTCATCCAGCGCAGCCCTTGTCAGCGCCATCTCATACCGGGAGCCCCGGTCGGTTCGGACGTCCGGCCGTGCCGCACGACAGAGCGCGCCAAGGGTACGCCGCAAGGGGGCCGCCCGGCATCAGCACCCTGCGGGCCGGGCCGGATGCTCCCATCGTCAAGGCGCTGATGGACTACCGGCACGAGGGAAGGCAGACGGGAGATCGCGTGCGCCGCGTCGCCCGTAGCACAGGAGGGAAGCCAACAGCATCATGAGACGAGTGCTCTTTGTCCTCCTTGCGGTGTCGGCCGTCGCCTGGGGATGGCTCTGGCGCGGTCTTGTGAGGAGCGTGGGCATACGCCGTCTGGCGGCCGCGCTACCCAATCCGGCCAAGGGCCACGGCATGGACATTCGCATCCCCGTCGACCGGGGTGGGTGGATCAGGCTTACCCTCAAGGTCGACCTCAGCCCCCCCCTGTCGGAGGTTGTGGGCTACCCCGTGGAGGCCGCTGCCTACTCCCACTTCGGCGGCTTCAACCTCAGCCACGTCTACGCCGACTTCGTTAACCCTGATTCCAAGTACTACCAGGCCTGGATAGGGGCCTACGTCGTCTTTGATGGCGAGCAACAGACGCACTTCGGTTTCGACGACGAGGGGAAGCCGGTCCAACAGGAGGCACTGGACGCGTTGGAGGCCGACCAACGACTGGTGCTGGGAGGCGCCAAGTGCCCGAACAAGTTCCCCGACGGCCGCCGCGTCAGACTCATCGGCGACATGACGGCGGTGGAAGCGGACATAGGCGGTGAGCGGTGGTGGAAATTAGACGGCAGGGCGGAGACCTGGTCGGCCTATCATCGCGGCAGCAGCCTTAAGGGGCACTGGCGGTCTGAGGCCGGCTACGGCCGGGTGCCGGACGACGCCCTCCATCCAGTGGATGACTTCCATCCGCTGACCTACAGCGGTTCGTTTTGGCTGCGCTACTTCCCAGAGTGGCAGGCAACCTGCGCCAAGTTCTACATCTACCCTGAGTACGCCGACAGGAACGGGCAATGGGTAGCCAAGGGCCAGCAATTGGTCGATGAGTGCCAGGCTATCGTGGACAGGATAGCCTTCGCGAAGGCGTAGGCGGTACACAGAGAAGAGCGAGCCCTCCGACCGCGGGTCACCAGATCCCCTCTCGCCATGCCTGCTGTGTGTGCCGATGATCAGGTGTGGAGGGCTCCGGGATGTCCTCAGCGCGCGCCCTACTCACCTTAGCCCGTTTCGTAGGTGGCAGCTCTCTGCCGGCTATGCTCCTACTGGCTGCCGCCTGCGGTGAGTCTACTCCTGCGGCCACACCAACGACGATTCCCACCCCAACCCTAGCGCCGCCCTCACCTACGGCCACACCGATAGCGGGCACCAAGCCCGGCGGCACCGAGCGTGAGGCGCTGGAAGAGATCCAGGCCCACACGGCCGTAGTGCGAGGGCTTGAACCCCTCGCCGAGGTGGACATCCGCTTCATCACCCGCGAGGCCGCGGAGGCGTATCTCCGGCAGGAACTCGAGGAGGACGCGGGCACCCAACTCGCCGAAGCGGAGCCCGTGTACCGGCTCCTGGGCCTCATCTCGCCTGGGGACGACCTGATGGAGCTGGAGCTGGGTCTGGTCACCTCGCAGGTCATGGGCTTCTACGACTCGGACGAGGAGGCGATGTTCCTGCCGGGCCAGGACCCCAAACTGGACACGCTTGGCATCATCGCCCTCTCCCACGAGTTCATCCACGCCCTCCAGGACCAGCACTTCGACCTGGATGCGCTGTTGGAGGAAGTGGAGGACGACGGGGACTGGGACGCCCAGTTAGCGCTTACGGCCCTGGTGGAGGGCGATGCCACCCTGGCCGAGATGGAATACGTGCGGCGCTTCATGAGCCTGGCCGATCTCCTCGAGATCGACTTCGCCGAAGTCGGGCGCGCCATGGCCGAGCTGGATGACTTCCCCCAAGGTCTCCAGCAGGAGCTGGCCTTCCCATACGAGGCCGGAGTCGGCTTTGCCAGCGCTCTCTTCGATGAGGGGGGTTGGGATGCCATCGACAACGCCTTCGACGCTCCCCCGACCACCACGGAGCAGATCCTCCACCCGGAGAAGTACCTGGCGGGCGAAGCTCGGCACGAGGTCGCGCTGCCCGACCTGGGGCCGGAGCTGGGCGAGGGCTGGCGGCTCGACGCGAGCAACACGCTCGGCGAGTTCCTCCTCAGCAATCACTTGAGCATGCAGCTCAGCCACTCCGAGGCGGCCAGCGCGGCCGCGGGTTGGGCTGGCGATCGCTGGGCCCTCTACTCTGACGGCGCCGCCGGGGAGCTCCTTCTTCTTGTCGTGGAGTGGGACGCGGCGGCCGAGCTGAATGAGTTCTTCGCAGCCTATCTGTCCTGGCTGGACGCTCGCAGCGGCGGCACCTTGCACCCTCTCGGTGGCGATTCGGCGCTGTGGGAGGGGGAGCGGGAGTCAATCTACGTCAGCCAGCACGGCGGCCGCGCCGCCATCATCGTCTCCACCGACGGCGAGGCGATCGAGCAGGCCCGCCAGGTGTTGCAGCTCCCCTAGCGTGGTGGTCCAGAAATCCGCAGCCAAATGTCATTCTGAGCGTCAGCGAAGAATCCGTGATGGCAGGCGTGGTCCGACGGATGCTTCACTTCGTTCAGCATGACAAAGACAAAGCATTGCATCTGTTAGCGAATCTCTGACTCAGGACACTAGCCGCGTACTGAAGAACTCCCTTGCTTGCCCTTCGACTGGCTAAGGGCGAGCGGTTTTCTGTTCCGCTCGTGGTGAGCCTGCCGGCCGGCAGGCGGGCCTGTCAAACCACGAGCGGCCACGATACCTTTCCCAGCAGCCTGCTAGCTGTCCCCGCGGGTGAATCTGACATCCCGCCCCCAAGCTGGGCTTCGTATGTGCTAGAATCCGGGCATCGCCTGGCAAATGCTCCCCTGGTACCATGGCCACGCGCTGTCGAACACGCCCTGGGGCCTCGGCCACGCCCCAGGCGCCTGAGAGGAGGTCAATCGTCGCGCATGAGGGCAACCATCACCCCCTTCGAGGAGTGCCACCTGGAAGGTGCCGCTCGGCTGCTAGCGGCTCGGCAGGCCCGCGACCGCGTCCAGGAGCCAGCGCTCCCCCACGCCTTCGAGTCCCCTGAGGCCGTCCGGCCGCACGTGGAGCGCTTGTTCCGCCAGCACACAACGAGCGGCGTCGTTGCCCTCCGCGACGGCGAGCCGGTGGGTTTCCTGTTGGCCGCCGCCGTCTTGCCGTCGCCCACGCACCTTCTGGCCCAGTTCTTTCCTCCGCGCTCCATCTCCGTCCCCTACCATGGACACGCCCTGGCCGCGGACGAGGACGCCTCGCTCTATCGGGAGCTGTACGCGGCCCTGGCCGGGGACTGCGTGCGGCGCGGCTACTTCGACCACTTCGTGGGCGTCCTGGACTGCGACCACGCGGCCCAGGAGGCCTGGGACTCGCTTGGCTTCGGGCGCGACAGCACCGCCGCCGTGCGCGAGGTGGACCAGCCTGTGCGCGCGGCTGGGTCGGTGGAGGTACACCAGCTCGGCCCCGAGGGCATCGACGTCATCCTGGCGCTGGCCGAGGCTCTCGGGCGATACCACGCCGGCTCGCCCATCTTCATGCCCGACTTGAGGGAGACGGAGACGGGTCTGCGGGACATGGCTCTGGCGCTGCTGGCAGACCCGGGCAATCCCTGCTTTGTCGCCTACCGCGACGGGCGTCCTCTGGGGATGAACACGTTCATGCCGCCCGGCTTCCTCTCGCCCCTGCAGGCTCCCAAGTCGTGCGTCTACCTGTTTCAGGGCGTCGTCCACGAGGAGGCGCGGGGCAAGGGCGTGGGCCGGGCGCTGTTGGCCCATTCCCTGGCCTGGGCCCGCCGGCAGGGGTACCGCTGGTGCACACTGCACTTCGCGGCGGCCAACCTTTCCGGTGCCGCGTTCTGGCTCGGTAACGGCTTCCGTCCGCTGGAGCATCGGCTGCGCCGCCACATCGACGAGCGCATCGCCTGGGCGAGCGCGTGAGCTGTCGGTCCGTGGGTTGCCAATAGGCAGCAGAGAGGAGCAGATCACATGGAGTTCCGTTCGCTGGGCCGTACCGGCCTCAAGGTCAGCGAGGTCTGCCTGGGGACCATGACCTTCGGGAACCAGGCGGACGAACGCGAGGCGTTCGTCATCATGGACAGCGCCGCCGAGGCCGGCGTCAACTTCATCGATTCCGCAGATGTCTACCCCATCGGCGGCAGCCTGGAGACGGTGGGCCGCACCGAGGAGATCGTGGGAAGGTGGCTCAAGGGAAAACGCGACCGTTTCGTTGTAGCCACGAAGTGCACGGGGGCCATGGGACCGGGGCCAAACGACCGCGGTTCCTCACGCAAGCACGTCCTCGAGGCCGTCGACGCCTCGCTGAAGCGCCTTCAGACAGACTACATCGACCTCTACCAGATGCACCAGGTGGACGAGACGACGCCGCTCGAGGAGACGGCGCGCACGCTGGACGACCTCGTGCGGGCCGGGAAGGTACGCTACGTGGGGGTGTCCAACTACCCGGCGTGGCGGATAGCACTCATGCTGGGCATCGCCGACCGGCAGGGATGGGAACGGCTGGCCAGCGACCAGCCGCGGTACAACATTTTGTTCCGGGAGATCGAGCACGAGATTGTGCCCCTCTGCCAGCACGAGGGCCTGGGCATCCTGGCGTACAACCCCCTGGCGGGCGGCTTCCTGACCGGGCGCTACCGCAAGGGACAGGAGCCCGAGCAAGGCACCCGGTTCACGCTCGACCGGGTAGGGCGGTTCTACCAGGAGCGCTACTGGCAGGACGCGCAGTTCGACGCTGTCGAGGAGCTCCACCGCTTCTTTGGCGAGCGCGGACGTTCCCTGGCCCAGGTTGCCCTGGCTTGGGTACTGGGCCGGCCCGGCATCACCAGCGCGATCCTGGGCGCGAGCAGGGCAGAACAGCTCCGCGAGACGCTGCCGGCGGTGGACCTGCAACTGGCCGACGAGGAACTAGCCTTCTGCGACCAGATCTGGTATCGCATTCCCCGTTCCTCGAATCCAGCCGTGGCGACCCGCTAGGATCTGAGCCTCACGCTGCGAGTATAGCGCAGCGCGGAAAGCCTTTGAACCGCGACCGGGGACGCGGCGACGGGGCGACGCCTCTCTGCGGGACGAGCGCAAGGAATTCACACCCAAAACGCAGGCATAGCGCAAGGCAGGAACCTGCGGCGCGTGGTACTCTAACGCGGAGCCAATCGAGAGGAGGGCTAGGATGAGCCGTCCGGCACGGTTACTGCGGCGGTCCATCATCTGCGGCGGCGTGGTCGCGTTGCTGGTGTACGCTGCCCTCTACCTGGCGCCCCTCCCTGGCGCGCCCGCCGCACGCCCACTGCCCGAGTCGACGAAGATCCTGGACCGAGAGGGCCGCGTCCTCTACGACTCGGCCGGGCCCGCTGACGCCCACCACACATACGTCCCCCTCGGGCAGATGCCCGCTCACCTCAAGCAGGCGTTCATCGCCACAGAGGACGCGTCCTTCTACAGCCACCCTGGGGTCGATGTCCGTGCCGTTGTCCGGGCAGCGCTCACGAACCTGCGGTACGGCGAGCTTCAGTCCGGCGGCAGCACCATCACGCAGCAGTTGGCGCGCAATCTCTACTTCGAACCAGCAGAACGCTCCTCCAAGAACCCGCTCCGCAAGATCCGCGAAGCCGTGCTTGCCCTGCGGCTGGACCGGTCGCTGTCCAAGGACGAGATCCTAGAGGAGTTTCTGAACCGCGTCTACTTCGGCAACCTGGCCTACGGTGTCGAGGCGGCGGCCCACACTTACTTCGGTCGGAGCGCCCGCGACCTGGACCTCGCCGAGTCGGCGTTGCTGGCCGGGCTGCTCCAGTCTCCGGCGGCCTACGACCCCTTGACGAGAATGGAGGCGGCCAAGGCCCGGCAGTGGACCGTCCTCACTCGCATGCTCGACGAGGGATACATCACCCGCAAAGAAGCGGACGCCGCCTGGGCGGAGCCCCTGGCTCTGAACCCCACGCCTTTCCCTATCGAGGCACCGCACTTCGTCGCCTGGGTGCGCGATCAGCTCCCCGGCCTGGTGGGAGAGGAGGCCGTCGCCCGGGGGGACCTGCGCGTGTACACGTCGCTGGACTTGGACCTTCAGCGGTCAGCGCAGGCGGCTCTGGCCTGGCACGTCGGCGAGCTCAGGGATCACAGCGTGACGAACGGCGGCGTCGTTGCCATCGAACCCGCCACCGGCCACGTCCTGGCGATGGTCGGCAGCGCCGACTACTTCGATGCCGACATCGATGGCGCCGTCAACATGACCCTCGCCCAGCGGCAGCCGGGGAGTGCGATCAAGCCTGTCGTCTATGCGGCCGCGCTGGAGGCGGGGTTCACGGCGGCGTCACCCATCCTCGATGTGCCCACGTCCTTGAAGACCCGCCGCGGCGAGCTATATGCACCCAACAACTACGATGTTACATTCCACGGCGTGGTCCCCCTTCGAGAGGCGCTGGCCTCGTCTTACAACGTGCCGGCCGTGCGCGTCCTGGCGGCCATCGGGGTGGACCGGGCGTTCGAGATGGGGCAGCGGCTCGGCCTCACCACCTTCCGTGACCCGTCGCGATACGACCTGTCGCTCACCCTTGGTGGCAGCGAGGTGCGGCTGCTGGACCTGACCGCCGCCTTCGCCGCCTTCGCTGTGGGCGGCACCCGCGTCGATCCTCGCGCGGTGCTGCGCATTGAGGACAGCGCCGGAGACGTCCTCTATGAGGCTCCTCCACCGCGGCGCGAGAGGGTAGTGTCGCCGCAAACTGCCTACCTCATCAGCGACATCCTCTCCGACAACCAGGCGCGAGCCCCCACCTTCGGCCTCCACAGCCCCCTCCAGCTCGACCGGCCTGCCGCTGCCAAGACCGGCACCACCAGCGACTTCCGGGACAACTGGACGGTGGGTTACACGCCCGACCTGGCCGTGGGCGTATGGGTGGGCAATGCCGATGGCAGCCCGATGCGGAACGTTTCTGGCGTCGACGGCGCCGCACCCGTGTGGCGAGACGTGATGCAGACGGCTCTCAAGGGTACGCCGCCCAAGGAGTTCCAGGAGCCAGAAGGCATCGAGCAGGTGCTCGTCTGTCTGCCATCAGGTCTCCTGCCAACACCCTACTGCCAGCGGCAGCGCCTTGAGGTATTCGCAGCCGGCACCGCGCCGACAGACGATGACAACTACTATCGGCCCCTCGTCATCTGCGACGCTACGGGCGAAGTCGTGACGCCCGGCGAGTCGGCGTGCGCCGGCAGCGTCAGCGAGCGGGTCTTCGCCTTCGTGCCGCCGGAGGCGATCCCATGGGCCAGGGAAGCGGGTGTCGCGCTGCCACCGCTGCCCCCATATTCCCCGACGGCGGTTCGCTTTCCGGCGGGTCTGGCGCAGGCGGTGGACGCGGGGCAGACTGCTCTCCGCCTGGTGTCTCCGGCCGACGGAACGGTGCTCCACCTGAGCCGGGAACTCAGGCTGGAGGAACAGGCGCTGCGCATCGAGGCGCTGCCGACCACGGCGGTGCAGTACGTGGAAGTATACGTAGACGGCACGCCCATCGGACGCCCGGGTGCGACGCCGTACCGGGTGTGGTGGCAGCTCAGCGCGGGAGACCACGAGGTCCGGGCCCGCGCTCTGGACCTAGCCGGGAAGGAGACCTGGAGCGGGACAGCGAGGGTGACAGTTTTGCCACCCTAAGGAGGCAGCCATGCTTTCGCGAGCAAGGACCCGTATGCAGTCACTGGTGGCCTCGGCCACGGGCCGGTGGGCGCGGCTGGGCTGGCGCCGGCGGGTAGCTCTAGGCGGTGTCGCCGCGCTCGTGGTAGCGGCCGGAGTCGCCACCGCCGTCGGCCTCAGCCTGCGTGGGGGCGGACCGTCCGACTGCGACAAGCCCCTCTGCGTCGAGGTCATCGGGCCGAAGGGCGATGGCGTCAACCCGATGACGCCAGTGCAGGTCTGGCTGGCGGGGAAGGTGGACCGCGAGGCGGCCGTCGAAGCTCTCCAGATTGGCAACGAGCCGAAGGGCGACAGGCGGTTCGAGGGGGACGTGCTGACGTTCCGCCCGGAGTGGCCCGGCTTCGCCAGGGGCGTGAGCTACGACGTGTCGCTGGTCCTGCCCAAGTCGGCCCTCCCGTCAGGGGCGGAGCCCGTCGACCTGGACTTCCGCTTCACCACAGACGGGAAACTCGAGCTCACGTCGGTCTTTCCGGAGGACGGCGCACGGGAGGTCGCGCTTGACGCAGCCATAATGGTGCAGTTCAACCGCTCCGTCGCCGCCCTCACGGTCGTCGAAGAGCGCGGGCCGCAGGGCATCATCGAGTTCAACCCGCCGGTACAGGGCGAGGGCCGCTGGCTGAACACCTCGCTCTACACCTTCGTGCCGTCGGGCGACGGCTGGGCGCCGGCGACGCAATACACGGCTACAGTGAAGGCAGGGCTGGCGAACCAGTTGGGCTCGCAGCTTGAAGATGACTACGTCTTCGCGTTCTCAACCCTGTCGCCGGCCATCGAGAGTCTGCTCCCGGCGGACAACAGCAAGTTCGTCGCCCCCACGCCGGAGATCGAAGTCAGGTTCAACCAGCCGGTTGACAAAGCATCGGCGGAGGCGAGCTTCACCCTCGCCCCGCTGGGGGCGCCGCAGCCCCTCGCCGGCAGATTCGAGTGGGTGAACGACCAGGCGTTCCGGTTCCACCCCGAGCGGCCGCTGGCCCTGTCGGCCACCTTCGAGGGGGTGGTGAGCGCGGGCGTGAAGGCGCGCGACGCCGACGTCGCGACCGCGGAGGACGTGCGCTGGACTTTCACCACGGTCGGGCTCCCGCGCGTAGAATCTACAGACCCGGAGGACGGCAGCCGGGCGGCCGAGCGCTACGGGGTGAGCATCACGTTCACGAACCCCATGGACGAAGAGTCCGTGGAGGACAACATCGTCATCGCCCCGGAGCCGGAGGACGACCCCTATTTCTACTGGGAGTGGGACCGCCCCATCCTCCATGTCAACCTCCAGATGGAGCCTTCGACCGCCTACCGGGTGACCCTTAGCACCGAGGCCAAAGACCGCTACGGCCAGCGCCTGGCGGAGCCGCTGGACCTGAACTTCGTAACGGATCGCCTCCAGCCCGGGTTCAGCATCTTTCGCCCCTCGCGCTCGGGTACGTTCAATGCCTACCTGGACCCCACGATCATGGCCTCGTCTTGGAACCTGGAGCAACTAGACTTCGACCTCTACCGCATCGATCGGGAAGGCCTCATTGAGGCCGAACGGGCCGGGTACAAATCATACCAGCCCCCAGAGTCCGGCCTGGTCAGGCAGTGGAGCGAGTTCATCGAAGAGCCGCCGCTGGATGAGCCGTTGATCACGTCGACGCGGCTGGCGGCAGAGGGCTCGAACCTGTCGGAGGGGGTTTACTTCCTCCGCCTGTCCGCACCAGGCACGGGTTATGGCTACGACGAGATGCCCATCGTCGTCAGCAGCGTCAACGTCACCACGAAGTGGACCGAACACGACCTGCTGGTCTGGGCGGTGGACATGCAAACAGGGGACCCCCTGGATGGCCTGCCGCTCCAGGTCCTGGACTCCCAAGCCAAGGTGACCGCCACCGGCACCACCGGCGCGGACGGCGTGGCTCGGTTCGAAGTGCCGGAGCTGCCAGGCGGCGACTACTACCGGGGCTACTACGTGTCAGCGGAGCAGGGCGGTCGGACGGTCCTCGCGGGCACCAGTTGGGACGATGGCATCACCCCCTGGAACTTCAGCCCGGACATCAGTTTCCTGTTCGCGCCTGCTGACCTGGCGGGCTACCTCTACACCGACCGGCCCATCTACCGCCCGGGCGAGACGGTGTACTTCAAAGGCGTGGTCCGCCAGGACGACGACGCGCGTTACTCGCTGCCCTCTGAAGCCGACCTTGTGCTTGGAGTCCACGACAGCTATGGGCGCCTGATGGACACCCAGACCGTAAGCCTTTCGGACATGGGCACGTTCGACACGGAGCTGGCCCTCAGCACTGAGGCGTCGACCGGCCAGTACTATGTGCAGCTCACGGAGGGCGCCCCAACGCCGGACGTCTACCTGCCACCCGTAGCCTCCGTGTCGTTCATGGTGGCGGAGTTCCGCAAGCCGGAGTTCGAGGTCGAGGTAGCGACAGACAGCGACTCCTACGTGAACGGTGACACCATCAGCGCTACAGTCACCGCCGACCTCTTCTTCGGCGCTCCCCTGGCCGATGCCGACGTGAAGTGGCAGGTCACGGCACAGCCGTACTTCTTCCAGCATGAAGACTACTCCGGCTACAGCTTCACAGACTACACCCCTCGATACGACTACTCTGATGGGCCGTTCTATGAGCCCCAGCAGTACCTCCGCGGCGAGGGGACCGGCAAGACCGACGCTGAGGGACGCTTCACTTTCAGCGTGCCGGCGGACGTCTCCAGCGACCCGCTCAGTCAGACGTTCACTGTTGAGGCCACGGTCACCGACCAGAACGAGCAGTCGGTGGGTGCGTTCACGGCTGTCCCGGTGCACAAGGGAGAGTTCTACCTCGGCATGAAGCCTGATCGATACGTCGCCTCTGCGGGCGACGAGACGAAGGTGAGCCTCGTCAGCATCGACCCGGATGGCAACGCCGTGGAAGACGTGCCGGTCAAGGTCAGCGTCTACCTGCGCAAGTGGCACACCATCCGCGAGCGCGACGCCGATGGCGAGCAGCACTACCGCTGCGAGCCGGAGGACACCCTGGTGGAGACCATAGACGCGGGTACGGGCGCCGACGGGACCGGAGGGTTCGCGTTCACACCGACGAAGAGCGGCGAGTACTACGTGGTGGCGGAGACGAAGGACGGCGCCGGTAATGTCATCAAGTCCGCGGTGTTCATCTGGGCCTCCAGCCCGGAGTACGCAAGCTGGCGCGTCGGCAACGACGACCTGATCGAGCTCGTCGCCGACAAGGAACAGTACACCCCCGGCGACACGGCGAGGATCCTCGTCGCAGCCCCGTTCGAGGCGAGCCGCGGCCTTGTTACCCAGGAGCGCGGCCGGATCATAAGCCACGAACTGCGCGACTTCCAGACGAACTCCGAGATCCTTGAGGTTCCCATCACCGAGGACCACATCCCCAACGTCTACGTCGGCGTCACGCTCTTCAAGCCGCCGACGCCGGACAACCCGATGCCCCAGGTGAAGTTCGGGCTGGTGGAGCTGAAGGTCTCGACCGACAGCAAGCAGCTCGCCATCTCCGTCAAGCCGGACCGGGACGAGCTTCAGCCGCGGGACACCGTGAAGTACGAGATCCGCGCGACGGACAGCGAGGGCAAAGGGGTCGCGGCAGAGCTGTCGCTAGCGCTGGTCGACAAATCCGTGCTGTCCCTGCAAGATGAGTTCGCCCGGCCGGCTCTGGAGGCGTTCTGGGACGAGCGCCCGCTCGGCGTGCTTACCGGCTCCTCGTTCGCTGCCTCCATCGACCGCGCCAACGAGCTGGCCATCAACCGTCAGCAGGCAAGCGGCAAGGGCGGCGGCGGCGGTGCCAGCGACCAGACACGGACGTTCTTCCCCAACACCGCCTTCTGGGAGCCGGCGCTCCGCACGGACAGCGACGGCAAGGCGACGGTGGAGGTCCCGCTCCCCGACACCCTGACGACATGGCGCCTCACTGCCCGAGGCATCACTTTGGACACCAAAGCCGGCGAGGCCCGGAACGAGATCGTCACATCCAAGGAGCTCATCGTGCGGCCGGCGGTTCCGCGCTTCCTCGTCGTCGAGGACCACGCGTTTGTCGGGGCCATCGTCCACAACTTCACCGATGGATCGCTTGATGTCGACGTGTCCTTGCAGACGGAGAGCCTTGATGTAGATGGCAGCGAGACCCAATCGGTGACCGTCGCTCCCGGCGAGGACGCCCTCGTGCGTTGGGGCACGACGGCCCCAGCCGGAGTCGATACCGCCAGCCTGACGTTCGAGGCGAAGGCCGGCGGCAGGTCCGACGCCGTCGGACTCACCCTGCCCGTGTACGGGTTCGTCACCCCAGAGACCGTCGGCACAGCAGGCGAGGTGACGGACACGGCATCGGAGGCGGTTCAGGTGCCCTACTACGTACGTCCCGATGCGGGGGAACTGACGGTGAGCGTGTCGCCCTCGCTGGCAGCGGGGGTCAACACGGCCATCGAGTACCTGGAGGAGTACCCGTGGGAGAGCGCCGAGCTCACGGTCAGCCGCTTCGTCTCAGTCCTCGCTCTGCGGCGCGCCATCGATGAGCTCGGACTGACGGACGTTGACGATACCGGGGCGGACGTGGACGCTCTGGTCCAGCGCTCCCTCCAGCGACTGTACAGCCACCAGCACCAGGACGGCGGTTGGGGCTGGTGGATCGGGGACGACTCCGACCCGGCGATTACTGCCTACGTGCTCACCGGCCTGGCCGAGGCCAAGCGCGCGGGGTTCGACATCGACCAGTGGGTTGAGGAGAACACCGTCAACTACCTTACGGGCGAGCTCGACAAGAAGCGGGATGTCCTCTCCCCAGAGTTCGACCTCCGGGCCTTCATCCTCTACGCCCTGGCCCGAGACGAACAGGCCCGCCTTGGTAGGAGCTTCGCCCTGGCGGAGCAGCGGGCCAGCCTGAGCAACACCGCCAAAGCCTGGGTCGCCCTCGCGATCAAGCTGAGCGGCGGCGCCGAGGACGACCCCCGCCTCACCTCACTGCTCACCGACCTCCAGACCGCCGCCATCCCGTCGGCCACGGGCAACCACTGGGAGGAGGCTGAGTACAACCTCGACATCTTCGGCAACAGCACCCAGACCACGGCCCAGGTGCTCCAGGCGTTCACTCAGTTCCAGCCGGAGCACCCCCTGGTGGACAGCACCCTGCGCTGGCTGATGGTGTCGAGGAAGGAGGGCCGCTGGGAGTCGCCGCACGACACGGCCATCGCCCTGCTGGCCATCACCGACTTCATGCTCGTCCGCAAGGACGCACAGGCCGCCTTCGACTATCGCGTGGAGCTGAACGGCGAGACGAAGCTGGAGGGCAAGGCTGAGGCCGGCAAGGTGCACCAGGAGGACGAGACCGTCATCGAGATGGGGGACCTGCTGAAGGATACCCTGAATGAGCTGAAGCTCACGCGAACGCCCGCTGAGGCTGCCGGCCGGCTCTACTACACGGCGCACCTGCGCTACTTCACCCCCGCCGAGAGCGTAGAGGCGGCGAGCCACGGCGTCGCCGTCTCGCACGAGTACTTCCGCGCCGATGTGGACGAGGACACGCCCGTGACCGAAGTGCAGCTCGGCGACGTGGTGAAGGTGAAGGTGACGCTCGTCGCGGAGTCCGACCTGAACTTCCTGGTGCTGGAGGACTACCTGCCGGCGGGCCTAGAGCCCATCGACACCAGCCTCAAGACCACCGCGCCCGAGTTCCGGCGCCGCCTCTACGAGGAGCAGCGGCGGGCGTACCAGGTCAGCAAGCAGTACAGCCCCTTCGGGCACACGGACATCCGCGACAACCGTGTCGCGCTGTTCGCGCGCTTCGTGCCCAAGGGGGCGTACGAGTACACCTACTTCGCGCAGGCGACGACGCCGGGCGAGTTCAAGCTGGCGCCGGCCACGGCCTACGAGGAGTACTTCCCGGAGGTCTGGGGCCGCAGCGACGGCGGCACGTTTGTGGTGAAGGGGGAGTAGCAGGCGTCAGGAGGGTAGCGAGAGGGTCCTTCGCAGGGAGGAGTTGATGGCGGCGTCGGGGTCCGGTGTGCCGTCGCCGTCGCGTCGCCTGCGTGCCCAAGGCGCGCGCCGGAAAGGGCTCGGCCCGGGAGGTCGGCGCGATCAGTGTGGGGCGACAATCGCGACATTCGCTTCTCGGGCGGTGCTGGCTTCGAATGTCAAGGCGCGGAGAGGACTCGTTTCGCGGCCGAGCACGGCTGTGTAGGCCGGCAGCTGGCCGTATGTGGGAATTGGGCCCAGTAGCCATACCTGCACGTGAACCGAGTACGTGTTGGTAACTTCTCTGATTGCGGCTCGGCGCACCAGCTCTGACACGGTGGTGCCGCGCTCCCGGGCCTTCTCCCGAAGAAGGGTCAGCTCGTGGGGGTCGAAGCGGACGGAAAAGACGACAGTTCCGCCGTGGCGCACGTTGGCTGGAGTCGGTGTCTCCTCCCATAGCGAGGCATCGTCCCGACGCTTCTCATAGAACGTTGCTAGTTCCTTCTCGTCCATGGTTGGCTCCTCATGGGGGTCACGTGGAGCGATACCTTCGGATCTCGGGCCCTCTACTGGGCCACCCGGTGATGGGTCTCCACCTGCCCCTCTGTGCAGTGGGCTTCAGTACTATGGTCCAGAACGTCCCGTTGATGTCGGGCCCGACCATCCTGTGACTGCCGGCCTTGGCGGGCTTGTTGCGGAAGAACTTGGGGCTGAGGTCCTTGACTTCTTCCGCCAAGACTGGTGTCAGACCATGCTCCTGGTGTTCCAGGTTCGTATCATCCCACTCGAATTCCCAAACGTCAATTCGCCGACGGCGTTGCATTCTGCTGGCATCTGTAATACAATATCGGCTGGTGGCGTAATACAGTCTACACTAGGCAAGAGGGGTTGTCAAATGGATATCGAGTTTCTCGCCCTTGCGGATGCGGCTGAGGTGGTCAATCAGAAGCTCTACATGCTGGGGGGTTGCTGGAATACGTGGCGTTCAGCGGCGTATCCCTCGCCGGCCCGTCTGGCCATAGCCGTTGGCATTGAAGTGGGCTGGGACGAAACTAACCGGAGGCACCCGGTGCGGCTCTCGATTCTGGATGAGGATGGCAAGACTATCGTGCCGGACATAACTGCCGAGGTGGAAATCGGCAGGCCGCCAGGGATCACGACGGGAGTGAGTCAACGGGCGTTGCTTGCGGTGAACGCTGGGTTTCCGCTGCCCAGGCCAGGGCGATATGAGGTGAGAGTTGTCGCCGGGCAGGACGGCGTGGAACGGACCGTGACGTTTGAAGCGGTGCTGGTCGGTGGTCCGACTGTCCAAGTGCAGTAGCGGGCTCGGCGTCCGGGAGGGGGCTAGCCCCGGGCCGGGCAACGTTACGAGTTGGGGGACCGCCTTCGGGCGTACCACGTGGCGGCAGCCGTCAGGAGGGTGGCCACGGGCCCCTGCGGAAAGAGGGGAGAATCCCGCCAATGACCTGCTGACCGGAGACCAACGAGTGGGGGGCAGCCCGTTGGAGGGAGACCGTTTATGGGTACCGCGTCACCCAGAGGCCGAGGAGCAGAACCTGTGTGGCGGATTGGATTCTATGGCGTGCGGATCCCGTCTCTTCGCGGCAACCAACCCTGGGACCGAGGGGATTCTCGACGGGATGTCTGTGTGGCAAGCTACTCCCTGGCAATGCTCTGCACGAACTGAGTGCCACTTATCGGGACAATGTCGAGTTGTTCGCGGATCTCGGTGAGGAATGCCGACGGCCCACGTCGATGGGACGCTGCCTCAGGAGCGATGTAGTGACTCGTGCCATGTCGGCGGGAGACGTACGACGCGAAGGCCGCATCTCTGGCGCGCGTAATACCCACGAATAGAAGCCGACGCTTTTCTGTGATCGGACTGCGCGTATCGTTCTCGAAAAAATCGGGTTCCACGGCTGTTAGGAAAACGATGTCGGCCTCAAGGCCCTTCGAGTTATGGTACGTAGTCACTGTTATGCCAGGTGGGACTTCTTCGGGGGGTGGGGGCTGCCCATCGTCAGCTGCTGAACCGGGTTCAACCGGCTCTTCGAGTTTGCGCCGCATGTGCGGGGGCAGCAGGTAACGTCCAAGATTCTCCAGAGCTGACTCCGCCTCAAGAGCAGCGATGGCCTGCGTGCGAGGTTTCATTGCCCTCAATTCCTCCAACCGCTGACGGACCTTGATCAGTGCGCCTCTCAGTTGGGCGGGTAGCGCATTGCTTGTCCCGTCCAGAAGCTGCGCCACTGAGCACCCTGCAGAGTCGCACACCTTAACAAGCGCGGCAAGGTTCTCGACACGGTGGCTCTTTGGGCCCGACAGCACTATGGCACTTGCCGCAGCCAGACTGTCGTTGCGGTTTCCGAGTAGCCGGGCGAGGGCTTTGGCCACGCGAGAGGGGTCGGTCTCATCAGTCTTGCGGGGGGCAAGAGAGGACTGATGCTCGATACCTCTGGCGGTGAGCCCCGCACTGATGATGTGGCCGACCTGTTTCGCGGGAACAAGAACGAGGATGCGTGGTGGCGGGTCCTGGCGAGCTAGACGAGCCGCGACTGCCACCACACCGCTCGCTTCCGCGGTTTCGTCTGCATAGTTCACCGGCCCGAATGTGCCCTCCACCTCCCGATGTGAGATCGTCGGAACCTCCACTGCTGCTGGCTCGTTGGCCATAAGTGCTGCAGCAGCATCCAGAATGGCGCGTGAGCATCGATAGGTTTCGTTCAGTGCCACAGAGTCCGACTCGGAAAACCGTTGGGCGAACGATAGGCACAGTGGCGGATGGGCGTGACGCATAGTCTCGTAGATCGACTGGTTTGGGTCGCCGACGGCGAACACCCCACACCCATGCCTGGCCAACATCTCGAGGATTTGGTGCTCGCACTCGTTCAGGTCCTGGTACTCGTCCACCAGGATCTGCCGGAAATCAATTGCGAGATCCCTTCTTGTCCCGTCGCGCTCGCTGGAGAGCCTTAGCCACCATCGGTAGGTCAGCTCGCCTTTCGTTGTGAAGTCGAAGACATTCTTGGCAACCAGAAATGCTCGTTGGAACTCCTGCCGCTCGCGTTGACTGAGCCATTCCGTCGGGCTCTCCGTTGCCTGACACCACCTGGCGTTATAGTCCCGGCGCCGCTTTGTTGCTGTGGTGACGCGCTTGAGACCAAGTGCCCTTTTCAGGAACGGGTCGATTAGGTTGGCCTCCTCCCAGTCGTCGGCAATGAAAACGTATGAAGGTCCTGAACTCATCCTGAGGAGGGACCGAAGAGCCAGGGAGTGAAAAGTAGCGATGCGGATGCCCTTGGCCCCCGCGAACTCCTCGGACTCTAGAGTACGTCTGAGATCCCTCACGGAGGCATTGGTGAAGGATACCAGGACTATGTCGGAAGGCGTCACGCCGCGATTGGCGACCAGATGCTGAGCCCGCCAGAGGAGGACCTTGGACTTGCCGGTTCCAGGGCCCGCGACCGTAACGCAATTGGGCCTGGCCGACTCGATGGCCTGGCGCTGTCGGTCATTCGGCTTCAGCACCGATAGTGGTGGCGGGCGGTCAGGCGGAGTCGCTTCTTGCACCTTAAGTTCCACAACCCACCGCCTTTCACGGCATCCACGCTGCCGCGGTCTGACACTAAGGATCTGTGCTAACAGGAGTATATCACTAGACGTCGCGTAGCGGCTGGGTGACCCTTTCTCGGAAATCGCCCTGCACCCTTTGGGATGCGCAGACCTCATCCTTCGGTCCGGAGCGGCGTGGGCGGCGTCAGCCCTCCGGCCCGTCGGGCGCCGGCGCCTGGGCTGCCGGGCGGCTGAGCCGCGCTCCAGCCAGGCCCAGGGCCAGCAGGGCCAGCCCCAGGCCGGCGAGGAGGATCCCGTTGCGGGCCGGCGCCCACGCTACCTCCCCCGCCAGGTCCAGGAGCTGGTCGGCGATGTAGTCGTCGGTGGCGAGGGCAGCGAGGCCAAGGGCGAGGCGGGCGGCCGCCACCAGCAGCAGGAAGGCCAGCGACGCCGCCGCGACGACGGCGCCCAGCGCCACGAGGCGGTCGTAGCCTCGAGTTAGCAGCACCAGCGCGCCCCCCAGGCCCCCGCAGAGCACAGCCAGCACGACGGTTGTCAGGCGGAGGGCATCGTGGTTGCCGGCGGTGAGGAGCCCCAGGCCTGTGCGGACGGCGCCCTCCGCTGACAGCCTCGAGCCGCCGCCGGACTGGCCTTCCTCGCGGAAGGCCGCTGATCCCTCCTGGTACACCTGCTCCGCCGATCGGCCCAGCAGCAGGTCCCGCACCTCGGCCGGCGTCCGGCGTGCCTCCTGCGCGGACAGGGACACGTCCAGCGGGTAGTCGAGCAACGACACCGGCTCGTCCGGCGAGGCGTCCGCCTGCTGCCGGAGGGTCGCGCCGTGCACGGCGAGCAGGGAGTCGATCTCGGTCAGGCTGGCGACGGCGCGGCGGAGGACTCGATTGGCCGGGCCGGGCGCCGTCAACTGAAGGAGGTTGAGGGCGAAGAGCAGGGCCAGCAGCGCCATCGCCAGGCCGAGGGCTGTGGCCGCCTGCGGAATGTTGTGCCGCCATCCGAACAGGCCGGCGGTCGTAGCGGGCTGGTGGGGGCGCCCTCCGGCTGCCGTGACGTCCTCTCGCGGGCTCATGGAGCCGGATCAGGCGCTCGCTGCGACCTGGCGACTGGTATCACCATGGTGCCCGTCACGCGGTCGTGGACGGCGCGGCGCTTGCCGTCGAGGGCGATGGAGCCAGCGGCCAGGAAGGGGGCCGCCAGCGATAGGAAGACCAGGGCCAGGGTCACCACGAGTACGGCGGCGCTGAGTGTGAGCGAGGTGGTGATGGCCGCTGTCAAGAGCCAGAGAAGGGCCAGGAAGGGGTGGAAGAGCAAAGGGTGGAGGAGCAGGAAACGCGCCAGCGACATCCCGAGGCCCAGCGGCCGTCCGTCTTCGCGCACGACCTTGATATCGACGACGTACTTGCCCACCGTCTGGCCTCGCCAGTGGCAGAGGGCGACGTTGAAGGCGAGCCAGAGAGGGATGACCGCCATGACGATGGCCAAGATAGCGTAGAAGGAGGCATCGGGCGGGTCTTCTTCACCGAAATCGCTGGCGATGAGGAGTTGGAGCCCGGCTACGGCCAGGAAGACGAGGATGAAAGACAGAAGGACCACGCTGTCCACCGCGAAGGCCGCAAGCCGTGCCTCCAGGCGGGCTTTCCTCAGAGCGGGGACGGTAGCGGTGGCCGTCACGACTCCTTCTCCAGACTGCGGGCAGGCAGGCGCGGTACTTCGGGGGTCGATTATAGCACGGCCCTGCGGCGTCCCCCAGAGGGCTGCTGCCCGTGACTGGCTCGTGGTTGGTGGGTGGATTCTCCACCCCCGCCTGAAGGCGAGGGCATAGATTCGCCTTCTGATTCCCCAGCCTTATGGCGCTAAACGAAATAAACCAATCCTGCGGATTGAAATCCGCAGCTTCCCCGAAGCTGAGGGTTTCAACCCTCAGAGATGAATCCAAATAGTTGATGACCATGAGGCTGGGGTCCCCGCCGAATCTGACGCCTAAGCGCCCACCATGAATGCACCAGTCACCGCTGACCGCTTGCTGCGCCCTCAGGCCCGGTGCTAAGGTTATGTCCACCGCTTGGAGAGCCCAGTGTCAGACCGCGGGTCTCGCCTGCTCGCCCTGCTGGTTGTAATCATCGCCGTCGGGGCGGCGCTGGCCAGCGGGTGGCTGGTCACCGCCGCCATCGACCTGCCCACCGGGCGCGAGGACTACAACCTGGTGCACTGGGAGGTGCGACACCTCCCCAACAAGTGGCTCTACCGGCTGGGCACCCTCCTCCGCGGCGGGCCAGACGAGGAGGAGAAGACCCGCCGCCTGCAACGCTTCCTGGCCCTGAACGCTGAGATCGCCTCCCTCGAGCGGGAGGCGGCCCAGATCTCCTGGGACGAATCTCCCATCCTTGAGGAGCTGGCAGCGCGACGCCGGGAGCGCGACGGGCTAGAGAACGTCGTGGAGGCCATCCTGGAGGAGCGGGTAGCCCGCGTGGCCGAGGACGTGGGGCTGGAGAGCTCCTTCCCCCTCTTCCCGGGCGCGCGCTGGCTCTTCCCGCCCGTGGACTTCGAGTTCGCGGCGCCGCCCCGGGTGCTGGCCATTTCGCCCCGCGACCGCATCTACCTCGAGAGCACCCGCCTCCTCCGGAGCGACCTCACCCTCGAGGAGATCGAGGCCGTGGAGGGGCGCCGTGAGGCCGAAGGGGTGTCGGCCCTGGTGGCTGGCATCGGCGGCGTGGGGACCTATCCCAGCGCGGTGCCCCCCAGCGCCGACTACGCCGATCTCCTGGAGACGGTCGCCCACGAGTGGCTGCACCACTACCTCTTCTTCCATCCCCTGGGCTGGCGCTACTTCCAAGACCCAGCCCTCGCCACCATCAACGAGACCGTGGCCGACATGGCGGGCCGGGAGCTAGGGGCACTGGCGGCGAAGCGCTACCCCTTGTCGACGGGCCTGCCAGAGGGCCAGGCAGAGGCACCGCCGCCCGACACGGGCATCGACTTCAACCGGGTGATGAGAGAACTAAGGCTGGAGGTGGACCGCCTGCTCGCCGAGGGAGAGGTAGCGGAAGCGGAGTCGCTAATGGAGGAGAGGCGCCGGTTCCTGGCCGACCACGGCTACGTCATCCGGCGCATCAATCAAGCCTACTTCGCTTTCCACGGCCTCTATGCCGATACGCCGGCGTCCAGTAGCCCCATCGGACCCAACCTGGAGGAACTGCGTCGGCGCAGTGGTTCGCTGGGCGACTTCATCCGCACCGCCGCCCGCATCACCAGCGAGGCCGACCTCGACCGGCTCCTGGCCAGCGGAGGCTAGCCTCTACTCGACCTCGATGCGACGGCGGCGACGGCTGCGGGCGCCCTCCTTCTCCTCCAAGCGCTCCAGGGCCGCCTCCACCATGCTGCGCAGGGCCAGCAGGGTTTCCTTTCGCGCCTCTAGGAGATGCCCCCGCGCCTCCGGACAGAGGGTGCGGAAGACGGGCCTGCGGATGCGAAGGCTGAAGCCCTCCTCCGGAGAGTACTCGCACTCAAAGAACTTCTCCGCCACGGTGGCCTCCTTCTGCGGGGTGGGAGCTCACGGTTCCCGCCGGGCGAAGCGGATACTCAGCCGTTCGCCCTCCAACTTGGCGCCCTGGCTCTCCATGCCCACGAGAGACCGGGGCAAGATGATGTTGCGTTTGAAGGCGCCTACCTGCACCAACAGCTCGTCCCCCACCTGAGAGAGACTGATCTCTTTCTTTGTAACGAAGGGCACCGCCAGGGTCAGCACGTACTGGCCGTCCTCCTGGCGGAGGTGGTGGATCTGGCCCTGGTGGAGGACAGGCGTCGGGTCCAGGTTGCCGTACAGCGCCTCCGCGAAGCGCTCCAGCATGGGCAGTCCTACCACTTCCTGCTCCATGAGGGGCGCCTTGAGGATGGGCAGGGGCGCGAAAGCCTCCTCTACCTGCTGGTAGTAGCGCGCCTGGGTCGCCTTCCAGGCCTGAAAGTAGCCGTCGCTGACCGCCTCCGGGATGACACGGTTGCAGACCACCAAGTCAGTGGCGTAGCCGTACAGGTTCAGGTAGGTGAAGGTGCGCTGGCTTTCCTTGATGACCATCTTCTCCGGGTTGAGAACCAGCCGCACCGACGACGTAGCGGGATCTGTCAGAATGTCGCGCATCCCTTCCAGCTTGGCAAAGAGCTCCCTGACGGCCGTGAAGACCTCGTCGTCGGGCAGGGGAATATCCGTGACCCGGCGGAGGACTGGCCGGGCGATGCGGGCCGCCACCCTCTCGATGGGGAAGATACGGTGCATCCACCAGCGGGCCACGTCCGGAAAGCTCAGAAGGCGCAGCGTCTCCCCGGTCGGCGCGCAGTCGACAACGATGACGTCGTACTCGCCCTGGTGGTGATAGTTGATGAGGTGCAAGAGGCCGGCAAGTTCCTCCATGCCGGGGAGCACCGCCATCTCCCCTGCCACCACTTCGTCGAGGCCACGCCAGGCCATGAGCACCTTCAGCCAGTCCTGGAGGGTGCCCCAGTGGCGGTCGATCTCCCGGAAGACATCCAGCTCCAGGCCCCAGAGATTGTCGACGATGGGGACCGGCTCGCTGCCCAGGGGCATGTCGAAGCTGTCGCCCAGGCTGTGGGCGGCGTCGGTGCTCATGACCAGCGTACGGTGGCCCAACGCGGAGGCCCGCAGGGCGGTCGCGGCCGCCACGCTGGTCTTGCCCACGCCTCCCTTGCCAGTGTAGAGGATGACACGCATCTGCCAGGGTTCTCCAAGTTAGGCTCAGCAGGTGTGCGCCACAAGTACCAGCGGACTACTCGCCGCTGACGAAAGGGCGATGGCCCGCCGGCAGGCCACGTACATTATAAGCCCTGCCGACAGCCCGGCAGCACCTGTGGGGCATCAAAACTGGTTTGTCGGCATCACCCCTGCCTGGCGCGGTGCCTCGCTCGCCTCGCGGCCCGGCTTAGCCCCTCAGATGGTAGGGGATGCCGATGACAATGGTGTCGGGCCTCGAGAGGAGCGCCCGCTTGAGGGGTATGGCCGACTGGTTGTGGAGGACGCCCTGCCAGAAGTGATTGGGCACAAGCTCAGGCAGTGCCACCATGATGGTCTCGCCGGGGTGAGAGCGGTCCAGGGCGTCGATGTAAGCCAGGATAGGGGCGATGAAGGAGCGGTAGGGCGACTCAATGATCACCAGCGGTACTTCGGGAATGGCTTCCTCCAAGCGCTGGCGCATCTCCTCGGCCTCCTCCACGTTATCGCTGACGTGGAGAGCCGTGACGTTCTCTGAGATAGCTCGGGCGTGCTCTACGGTCCTGCGAACGGCCTCGTTGACATCATCCACAGGCACCAGCACCGCCTGGCTGCGCTCGAGAGCCTCATGGGGGGCAACGGGTGCCTTCGCTCTCGCCCTCACCTCCAGTTGCTCGTCCACCCGGTCGTAGTGGCGGCGGATGGCGGTGAAGAGGTACATGAGGAGCCCGATGCTCAGGAGGCTGATCCACGCCCCATGGGTCAACTTCGTTGCAGCGATGATGACTGTTACTACGCATGTGGCGACCGCGCCCGTAGCGTTGATGACGATGCTTCTCCGCCAGCCCGCCTCGCGGAGGTTCCACCAGTGAACCACCATGCCGCTCTGGGAGAGCGTGAATGAGAGGAAGACGCCCAGGGCGTAAAGGGGGATCAAGCGGTTCGTATCGGCCCCAAACAGCACGAGGAGGGCACCACCGAGAACGGCCAGAGCTACGATACCGTGCGAGAAGTTCAAGCGGTCGCCACGGAAGGAGAACTGTCGCGGCAGGAACCCATCGCGCGCCAGGATCGAGGCCAGGCGAGGGAAGTCAGCGAAGCTGGTGTTCGCGGCCAGCACCAGGATCATGGCGGTGGCAGCCTGGACTATGTAGTAGGGCGGTGTGTGCCCGAAAGTCGCCCTGGCGATCTGGGAAGGCACGGTCTGGGTCGCTAGGGGCATGACGTGCATCTGGTGGGCCAGGATCGTCACCCCCAAGAACAGGAAGGCGAGGATGCCGGCCATCCAAGCCAGAGTGGTGGCGGCATTCCGGGATTCGGGCGGCCGAAAGGCTGGTACGCCGTTGGAAATGGCCTCCACGCCCGTCAGAGCCGCGGACCCCGAAGAGAAGGCACGAAGGACAAGGAACACGCCCATGGACTGCGTAGCCGCCAGGCGCCCCGTTTCCGAAGCTGAGGCAGCCTCGAGGCCGCCGAAAAACGCCCTGACCAGTCCCACCACGATCATGAGGCCGAAGCTGAGGATGAACAGGTAGGTGGGGATCGCGAAGATGGTGCCTGATTCTCGGACGCCCCTTAGGTTGCCGATCATGACGAGGCCGACGAAGAACAGAGCGAGCGGCACGCGGTCGTTGTGCAGGGCCGGCGCCGCCGAGGTGATGGCGGCGACTCCGGCGGCGATGCTTACACTGACTGTGAGCACGTAGTCGACCATGAGCGCGCCCGCCGCAGTAAGCCCGGGGAAGATACCAAGATTCGACCTGGCGACGATATAGGCGCCGCCGCCGCTGGGATAGGCCCTGACGGTCTGCCGGTAGGAGAAGGCGACGATCAAGAGAAGAAGGGCGATGGCGCCTCCGATAGGGAGCGCAGCTCCCAGGGCGCCCGAACCGGCCAGTATCAGGATGAGCAGGATCTCTTCCGTGGCATACGCGGAGGAGGAAAGGGCATCGGAGGAGAAAACAGCCAGCGCCTTGACCTTGCTCAGCCGCTCGTGGACCAGTTGGGCGGTAGCAAGGGGCGTCCCCACCAGCAGCCGCTTGAACTGGCGCCACACGGCCTCCAGGGCGCTGCGCGGCCGTATCGCTGCCTCCGTCGCCTGGAGGAGGTCGAGACCTCCCAGGCGGCGGAAGGGCTGCTCGCTGCGCGGAACGAGCCGGACGTATCGTGAGCCGGGCTTCTGCCCTTTCCGGGTCTCACGGAGCTCTAGGCCCGGGATCAGGGGTTCCCGCCGTCGGGGCACGCGGTAGCGGCCGTAGCGCTCCAGCTCATCGCTTCTGGCCGCTGGGTGCTCGGCGGGTTCTGCGTCAGGTTCCAAGTCGGCGGGTTTCATGATGCCCGACCGCGATCAAGTGTACAACAAGTCTGGCGAGTAGGCGCAGCCGGTGACCCCGCTGCCTCCCCTGCAACAAGCTCAGCCGCCAGCTCAGTGGCACCCACGGCGCATCCCAAACCGGCGTGTAGCCGCTACGCCTGCGTGGCGTGATGCCAAGTTCGCCTCAGGCCCAGCCTAGCCCCTCAGATGGTAGGGGATGCCGATGACGACGGTGTTGGGCCTCGAGAGAAGGGCCCGCTTGAGAGGTATGGCCGACTGGTTGTGCAGGATGCCCTGCCAGAAGTGCCTGGGCACAAGCTCGGGCAGCACCACCGTGACGGTCTCGCCGGGGTAGGAGCGGTCCAGGGCGTCGATGTAGGCCAGGATGGGGGCGATGAAGGAGCGGTAGGGCGATTCGATGAGCACGATGGGGATTTCAGGGATGACCTCCTCCCAGCGCTGACGTATCTCCTCGGCCTCCTCCGCGTTGTCGCTGACGTGGAGAGCTGTGACGTTCTCTGAGATAGTCTGCGCGTACTCAACAGTCCGGCGAACGGCCTCGTTCACGTCGTCCACGGGCACCAGCACCGCCTGGCTGCGCCCGGCAGCCTCCTGGGGGCCGGCCGGTGCTTTCGCCATCGTGGTCACCTCCAGTTGCTTGCCCACCCGGTCATAGTGACGTCCGATCGCGGAGAAGAGGTAGGTAAGGAACGCGACGCCCAGCAGGCTGATCCAGGCCCCAGAGATGAACTTGGTGGAGGCGATGATTACCGCCACCACGCCCGTCGCGACGGCGCCTATGGCGTTGATGCTAAGCGCCCTGGTCCACCCCTTCTCCTGGGTTCTCCGCCAGTGCAAGACCATGCCTGCCTGTGAGAGCGTGAAGCCCGTGAACACCCCGACGGCGTAGAGAGGGATCAGACGGTGGGTTTGCCCCCCGAAGACGATCAGCAGGCCGGCAGAGGCAGCGCCCAGGGCGACGATGCCATAAGAGAAGGCCAGGCGGTCTCCGCGGAAGCTGAACTGGCGGGGCAGGAAGCGGTCTCTGGCCATTACCGAGGCCAGGACAGGCAGGCCGTTGAAGCTGGTGTTGGCAGCCAGGACCAGGATCATGGCGGTTGCCGCCTGAACGATGTAGAAGAGCGGCGTTTTGCCGAAGACCGTTTGCGCCACCTGGGCCACCACGGTCTTCGTCTCCGAGGGCGCCACATCTAGCTGGTGAGTCAGCACTGTCAGACCTACGAAGAAGGTCGTCAGGATGACGGCCATCCAGACCAGGACGATGCCGGCGTTCTTCGACTCCGGCGGCTTGAAGTTGGGCACACCGTTGGAGACGGCTTCGATCCCGGTAAGGGCAGCGGAGCCGGAGGAGAAGGCCCTCAAGATCAGGAAGAGGCCCACGCTCTGCGTGCCGGCGGCGACGGCGTTGGGCGGTGCCGCCGCCTGCAAGTCGCCATCCACAACCACACGCACCAGCCCGACCGCCAGCATGGAGCCGAAGCTGGCGATGAAGATGTAGGCGGGGATGGCGAAGATGGTCCCCGATTCGCGTATGCCGCGTAGGTTCCCAAGGGTAAGGACCGCGATGAATACCACGCCTAGGACAACCCGCTCATCCTGCAGAGCTGGCGCCGCCGAGGTGATGGCCGCCACTCCGGCGGCCACGCTCACCGCCACCGTCAGGGTGTAGTCCACCAGCAGGGACGCCCCCGCCACCAATCCCGGCAGCCTGCCCAGGTTGTCCTTGGCCACCAGGAACGCGCCGCCGCCGCTGGGATAGGCCCGGATCGTCTGTCGGTAGGAGGTGGCCACGATGGCTGCCAGGGCGGCGATGGCCAGCGCGATTGGGATAGAGCGATTCAAGGCGACCGTCCCAGCGAGGACCAGGATGAGGAGGATCTCCTCGGTGGCGTAGGCACTGGATGACAGGAGATCAGAGGAGAAGACGGCCAGCGCCTTGACCTTGCTTAGGCGCTCCTGGGCCAGCCGCGTGCTGGCGAGGGGTGCCCCCACCAGGAGGCGCTTGAACTGGCGCCACACGGCCTCCAGGGCGCTGCGCGGCCGTATCGCCGCCTCCATCGCCTCGAGGAGGTCGGGCCGTCCCAGGCGGCGGAACGGCTGCTCGCTGCGCGGAGCGAGCCGGACGTAGCGGGAGCCGGGCTTCTGCCCTTTGCGGATCTCGTGGAGCTCCAGGTCAGGGATCAGGGGCTCACCGCGTCGGGGCACGCGGTAGCGGCCGTACCGCTCCAAATCACGGCTTCTGCCAGTCGAGCGCTCGGCCGGCCGCGCGTCAGGTTCCGGATCGGCGCCTTCCATATTGCCCCTTAGCGTGGCACAGGCTAGGCGGGCGGCGTCGGCGTTGGCGACGCGGTCGGCGATGCCTCCGGTTCCTCTTCGGCTTCAGTGGCAGGAGTCGGCGTGAGTAGGGACCCCACCCGCACGCTCACCGTAGCGATCAAGAGGCGGCGCACCTGGTCGTCCACCGCCAGCCGGATAGTGTAGATACCGGGCTCCAGTTCGCTGGTGTCCAGCAACCCGAGGACGTTGTCAGTCACCGGCACCGCTGAGCGCTTGATGGCGGTCCAGTGCTGTGGGCTGCTGCCTTCCCCGTAGTCCAGGCGGTAGGAACGAAAGCCGGGAGTATCCGCCGAGCCCTCGATGGCGATCACGCCCCTCACCGTAGCATCGGCGGGTGGCCAGTCGATGGAGACGCCCGGTGCTTCCTGCGACGCCTCCGGTCCCAGGGGGCTCTCCTTGCTGGGAGCCAAGGGCACGCCCAGGGCTTTCGCCCACTCCTCGGCCTGCTGGCGGCTGACGCCCTCGAGCTCCGGCGGCAGAACGATGAACACCCGCTCTTCCACGTACTGACGGGGCGTCCGGCTGGTGGCCAACAGGCCGTTCCGCGAGTCCACCTTGATGGGTTGCCACCAGTCGTCCTCTTCCTTGGGGAGGCTTTCGGCGGCGAAGATGTCCTGGGTGGTCTTGCCGCAGTGCTTGGACGGCAGCTTGCCGGAGGGGACACAGATGGTGGCTGTCACTACTCCGTCCGGACGCACGAAGCCGCTGTCCGGTACGCCCTCCAGAGCGGCCTGCATGAAGTCGCGGAGGGCGCGCCAGGATATGGAAGTGCTGGTGATGTTGACCATGGGCGAGTTGTCGGCGTTGCCGGCCCAGACGCCGGCCGCCAGGTCGCGGGTGTAGCCCAGGGCCCAGGTGTCGCCGATTTCGCGGCTCTCCTCGTAGGGCTCGCTGGTGCCTGTCTTCATGGCTGCCGTCCGGCCGATGTTGAGGCCGCCGCAGCCGAAGGTGGCGCACTGGGCTTGGGGGTCGCTGAGGATGTCGGTGACCAAGTAGGCGTAGGCGGCGGGGACAACGGGCTCCTCCCGGCGTTCGGGCTCGAAGACCACCTCGCCCTTACTGTCCTCCACCTTGAGGATGGCGATGGGATCCAGGGGCCGGTTGCCTTCGTCAAGGCCCAGGATGCTGGGCATGCCCTTCATCACACCGTTGTTCGCAAAGACAGAGTAGCCGTAGGTCATGTCCAGCACGCTGACGTCGACGCCGCCTATGGTGATAGACGGGCCGTAGCTGCCTGTGAGGGTGGTGATACCCATCTGCTTGGCTGTGCGGACGATATTCTCGACGCCGGTCGCCATTGCGACCTTGAAAGCCGGCACGTTGAGGGAGGCGCCCAGGGCCTCGCGGATGGTGATGGGCCCCTTGAAATCGCCGAGGGGGTTGCGGGGCGTGAAGACGGAGCCATCGGCCTCCTGATAGCTTACCGGGGTGTCCAGGACCAGCGTACCCGGGCCCCAACCCAGCTCCATGAAGGCGGTGATGTAAGTGAAAGGCTTGAAGGCAGAGCCAGGCGAGTTCTCCGCCAGCGCCATGTTGTTGCGGCCCAGGATGTCATCCCGGAAGTAGTCGCGGCTCCCGACGAAGGCCAGGATCTCGCCCGTGTTGGGGTCGATTGCCACCAGGGCGCCGTTGTGGCCGTTGGAGGAAGGCTCGAACTCCGAGATCCACCTTTCGAGGGCCGCCTCCGCCTCCCTCTGAAGGTCGAGGTCCAGGCTGGTGGTCACGCGCAGCCCTCCCCTGTACACGGCCTCCCGTCCCAGCAGGTCCTCCAACTGAGGCTGCAGGTAGCTGAGGACAAAGTGGGGTGCCTCGATGGGGAAACGCTGGGGGGCCAGCTTCAGGGGCTCCAGCTTGGCCGCGCTGGCCTCCTGGTCGGAGATCTCGCCGTGACGGACCATGAGGTCCAGGACCTGGTTGCGGCGCTCCACGGCCGCCTCTGGATTGTTCACAGGATCGTACCGAGCCGGCGAGGCGGGGACGCCAGCCAGCAGGGCCGCCTCAGCCAGACTCAGCTCGCGGGCAGACTTACCGAAGTAGCCCTGGGAGGCCGCTTCCACTCCGTAGTAGAGCCCGCCGTAAGGGATCTGGTTCAGGTACCACTCCAGGATCTGGTCTTTGCTATAGCGGCGGGTCAGCTCCAGAGCGTAGGCGGTTTCCTTGATCTTGCGGGGGATGGAGCGTTCCGCCCGCTCTGCCTCCGGGATATACACGTTCTTGACTAGCTGCTGGGTAATGGAGCTGCCACCGGTCCCTTTCAGGAACCCCAGTTGACCCGGGAAGAAGTTCTCGTAGGCGGCGCGGATCAGCCCCCGCACGTTGATACCGGGGTTGGAATAGAAGTCGGCGTCCTCTGTGGCGATAGTAGCGCTGATGAGCCAGGGCGACACCTCGGACAGAGGGACTGGCTGACGCAGACCTGAGAGGTCATCCACGAACTCGTAGAGCAGGCGCCCCTCGCGGTCGTAGATCTTGGCGCCGCCCGAAGACTGCTGGGCCAGGACCTCGTCCGGGGGCAGCAGGTCATCGGTGTACGCCTGGTAGACGATGAAGCCTGCCACAACCGCCGCCACGGCGCCCGCCAGCAGCAGGCCACCCAGCCCGAGGAGCAACATTAGCCACCGGGGCATGCCGTGGTTGCCGTTGCGACGGCGCAGCCGCCGCCTGCGGAATCGCGCCGCGCTAGCCAAGGCTCGCCTCCTGCCGTGGCCCTTCGACAAGCTCTTCGCCAGAGGCGAATCCGCCCGGACGGGCGGCCGTCTGGCCGCCTCCGGCGGAAGGACATAGCCCTTCGGCAAGCTCAGGGCACAGCCCTTCTCTCTCCAGTACCAGGAAGTGGGAGAGGCCGAGGACCCGGAGCGGTGTGTTCTCCAAGCTGTGGAAGAGCGCCCTCAGTAGCTGCCCCAGCCGAGCGCTGCGGGCGGCGATGTTGTCGAAGCCGGGAAACACGTAGGTGTGAACCACCACTCGCGCCTCCAATCCCCGCATCAGGCGCGTGAGGTCCCCCCAACGGTAGGCCCGGGCGTGGGGCACGAGGCGCCGACGCAGGAAGCCCGGCAGGTAGTTTACCAGGGGAATGTTGCCAAAGACATAGCGGCACCCCAGATAGATGCCGTGGGTCTCAAAGGGGAAGAGGCGGTTCGGGGCGTAGATAGCGATCCGACCGCCGACGGCAGTCACCCGGCAGGCCTCCCGCAAGGTGGCGGCGTCGTCCCCCACGTGCTCGATGACTTCGTTCAGGAGGACCAGATCAAAGGCACCGTCGGGGAAGGGGAGGTGCTCGCTGGCCGCCAGAGCCAGGCCGGGGCCGCAGAGCGCGCCGCGGCGTAGCCGCCCCTTTTCAATGTCGATACCGTAGACCCGGTCGGAGAACTCCCGCAGCTTGCTGACGTAGGTCCCGATACCGCAGCCAACGTCGAGGATGCGATGCCCTTCGAGTGGGGCGTAGCGGCGGATGAGGGCCAGCCTGCGGTCCTGTCCGGACCTCCAGACGTAGCTGGGGTGGCCTAGGGCGACCACCCGCTCAGGAGCCTGAATCATGGAATCCCTGCCATCCTCCGCTAAGCAATCATGGTAGCAGACACCTCTAGCCGGTTCAACGTATCGCGAGGACGGGCCGTGCAGCGCGGTTCGGTAGGCGAGGCTTTCCAGCCCCGCCGATATCGGCCGCGCCGAGGCTAGAAAGCGTCGGCTACGTGGCTTGGTCAGCATCCTCAAGCGCACTCCTTTGACAGCCCTCGGAGCGCATTGCTATCATCCTGGTGCGCTTGCCTGCTCGGCAGGTGAGCCCGGGCCGGCACGGTACGGCGGCCTGGGGCGCAGGCGGTTGAGCCGTCGATGCTTGGATACCCCCCACATGTCCTTACACCCGTCCTGGCCCAGGGCGGGCTGGCCGTTAGTGGCCTGAACATCCCCCTGAGCATCGCTATTCTGGTAGTCAGCGTGCTGGGCTACGCTCTGGTGAACAGCATCGAGATCGCCGTGGTGGCGGCGAACCGCATTCGGGTCCGACACCTGGCCGAGGGTGGCAGCCGGATGGCCCAGGCCCTGGAGCGTCTCCAGGCGCGCCAGGACCGGTTCTTCGCCTTCATCGTCCTCTTTCAGAACCTTTTCGTGGTGGTGGCCTCTGCCATGGGCAGCGTCATTGCCTTAGAGGTCGCGGGAGGCCTTGGTCTGCTGGTGGCGGCCATCATCATTACCGTATCCATCGCCCTTCTCGGCGAGGTGACGCCCAAAGCCCTGGCCGTCCAGATCACGGAACGGTACGCCCTGCTGGTGGCGCCCCCCGTCGAGTGGTGCATGACCGCCCTGCGACCCCTGGTGTCGGCCATGGCGGCGGCGCCCCGGGCCCTGGCGTGGCTCATCTTCGGCTCGGCGGTGCGAGTGCCCCCCACCGTGACCGAAGCCGAGCTCCGCATGCTCATCGACATCAGCACTGAAGAGGGGGCGGTGGCCGAGAGCACGGGCGAGCTTCTGGAGCGGGTGTTCCACTTCCGCGACCGGCTGGTGAAGGAGATGATGGTACCCCGCACCGAGCTAGTCTGGCTGGAGAAAAGAACGCCCCTGCGGGAGTTCTATCAGACGTTCGCTGGCACCCTGCACTCCCGGTTCCCCGTTTACGACGAGAGCATCGACAACGTGGTGGGCATCATCGGCATTAAAGATGTCCTGCGGGCCCTGGCCCAGGGTGAGCTGAACGACTCGTCGCCGGTGGACCAGGTGATGCGCCCCGCCCTCTATGTGCCCGAAACCAAGCCCGTCGGAGGCCTCTTCTCGGAGATGCAGGAGGGCGGACACCAGATGGCCATCGTGGTGGACGAGTATGGGGGCACCGCAGGCATCGTCACCATGGAGATGCTGCTGGAGGAGATGGTGGGGCGCATGGTGGACGAGCTCGGCAAGCCGGTGCGTGAGTTCGTCGCCATCGACGAGTACACCACGGAGTTGGACGCTGGCATGAGCATCTACGACGCCAACGAGGAGCTGGGCCTGGCCATCCCCGACGGCGACTACGAGACCGTGGCCGGCTTCGTCCTCAGCGTCCTGGGGCACATCCCTCGGGAGGGGGAGCAGGTCCCGGGCGACGGCTTCCGCATGGTGGTGGCCGAGGTGCAGGGGGTGAAGATCGAGCGTGTACGAGTGACAAAGCTGTGACGACGGCGGCCTCACCTAGGGCGCAGCGCCCGGACGCAGACGCGCGCAGCGGGCGTCCGTCTGGGCGGCTGCGCGTTCGCTTCCGGCGCGGCGAGGAGGTAAAGTACATCACCCATCTGGACCTCATGCGCTTGTGGGAGCGGGCACTGCGCCGGGCGGGCGTGCCTCTGGCCTACTCGGAAGGGCACACCCCACACCCGCGACTCTCCCTGGCGGCGCCGCTGGCCGTGGGCGTCACGAGCTCAGCGGAGCTCATGGACGTCTTCCTCACGCGCCGCACCGCGCCTCCCGGCTTCACGCGCTCCGTGGGTCCGCAGCTTCCGGCGGGCATCGAGATCCTGGAGGTGGCAGAGGTAGGCCTGGGCCTCCCCTCTCTCCAGTCAGAGGTGCGTTGGGCCCGCTACCATGTGGAGGGCCCCTTCGGCGGGAAGCCCGAGGAACGCCGCTCCGCCGTCGACCGCTTCCTGACCGCCGAGAGCATCCCCTGGGAGCACATGCGCGAGAACCAGGTCCGCAAGTACGACATCCGTGCCCTCGTGCGTGACCTGCGGGCCGATGACGCGCCGCAGGGCTCCTACGCTCTGGCTATGGTCCTGCGTTGCGACAACAAGGCCACCGGTCGGCCGGAGCAGGTGGTGGCCGCTTTGGGGCTGCCGGAGCCCTCGGTTATCCACCGCCAGGAGCTTGTGCTGGCTGCTAGCTCGCCGGCGCGGCAGGCCTGGCGACGCCGCGGCCGCTTCGAGGAGTGACGTGCGCTTGATCCTGGTCCGCCACGGGGAGACGGAGAGCAACCGGGAGCGTCTGGCCCTGGGACGGGAAGATGTCCCCCTGAACGAGAAGGGCCGCCGCCAGGCAGCGGCCCTGGCCTCCTCCCTGCCCGACGTTCCCGTGGCCGCCATCTACGCCAGCCCCCTTCGCCGCGCCATCGAGACCGCCCGCCCTCTCGCCGAGGCCCTAGGCCTGGAGGTGCAGACCGACGACGACCTCACCGAGATGGACGTGGGCGACATGGAGGGCCTCTCACCGCAGGAGATGCGTGAGCGCTACGGCGACTTCCTTCGAGAGTGGGTCTCCCCCCGGGCGGGCAGCCTGCGCATACCCGGCGGCGAAAGTCTCCAGGATGTCCAGGACCGGGCCTGGGCCGCCGTCCAGCGGCTCCGGGAGCGCCACCCCGAGGAGACGGTGGCGGTCGTCACTCACAACTTCACCATCCACGTCATCCTTTGTCGGGCGCTGGGGCTGCCTCTTGCCAGCTTCCGGCGCCTGCGACACGACCTGGCCGCGAAGGCCGTCGTGGAACTCCGTGACGATAGGGCCGTCGTCATTTCGTTGAACGACACCTGTCACCTAGAAGCCGAGGGTTTGGTGGAGGGGCACAGCTACTGGGGCACCTCATAGGTGCGTCGTGGAGCCCGCCTGCTGACGGCGCACGCGTGGGGACAAGCAACAGGCAACAAGCAACAGGGAAACAAGCGGCTAGGAACCAGGGGCCACCGGTTCCCAGTTTCGAGCTCCCAGTTCCCCTCGGGAAGCACGGCAACACACTGCTGCAACTCGGAGGCCCGCTCCCTCGCATCCTTTGCCCAGTTTGCCCTCTCGCTTGTGAAGCTGTCGTCGTTATGGTACATTGACCCCGGAACTGGTGGCGGGCGGGGTCGGGCTAGTGATACGAGCGAGCTCGTCTGTGTACCTGTCTGTCCTGATCGCGCTGGCCGCCGCCCTGGTGGTGGGCTACCTGGTGTTCCGGACGGGCGGCACCGGTCTCCTGTCGTACCGGCTCGCGGGTCAGGAGCAGCAGGTGCAGCGGGAGATCGCCGAGCTCCAGCGGCAGCACGAGGAGCTGGTGGCGCTGCGCGAGTATCTGCGCTCGGACGAGTACATAGAGAGTATGGCCCGTCGCGTTCTGGGTCTGGTCAAGCCGGGCGAGACCCTGGCCGTCGTTAGCGGCCCTGACGAAGCGGGGCCGGAGGCTCCAACAGAGGAGGTCGGCGGGCTCGACCAGCCCTGGTGGAAGGCCCTCTTCGGTCCCTGACAGACGAAGGTTCCATCCCAAACGGGGCGGCCCCGGAGGGTCGCCTTGCCCGTTTCAAGGGCGTCCCACGTGATTCCGTAGACCAGCCTTTCTAGCCTGGTCCCATGGGGACGCCGAGGCTGGAAAGCCTCGGCCACAGGTCTTCGCAACGGGATCATCAGGGCAGGATGAGTGGCGTGGAAGGCAGAGCGCCGGAGCAGGACCGGGTGCGGGGCACGGGCGGAAGACGCCGCAAGGCCGCCATCGAGAGGCGGCTGTTGCGGTACGTGCGCGACCGGGCCGTTCTCCGGCCCGGCGAGCGCGTGCTGGTGGCCGTCTCCGGCGGCCCCGACTCCACCGCTCTCCTGCTCATTCTGTCGCGCCTGGCCGTAGCTCTAGACGTTGTCCTGTTCGCCGCTCACTTCGACCACGGCCTGCGGGGGCCTTCGGCCGCCCGCCGCGAGCGGTCCTACGTGGAGACCCTCTGCGATCGCCTGAGTGTGCCTGTCCAAGCGGGGGCTGGTGATACGCGGTCGCACGCCCGAGCGCATCGTTTCTCCCGCGAGGAGGCTGCCCGGGATCTGCGCTATGAGTTCCTGGCCGAGGCTGCCGCTGCTGCCGGCTGCACGGTGGTGACGACCGGCCACACCGCCGACGACCAGGTGGAGACGGTGCTCCTCCACCTGATCAGAGGCAGCGGCCTGGCCGGGCTGGCGGGCATGGCCGCACGCGGGCCCTGGCCACTCGCCGGCCGGGGAGACCTGGACGTGGGCCGGCCGCTGCTCTGCCTCCGGCGGCAGGAGGCAGACCGGTACTGTCGGGACGAGGGCCTGGAGCCCATCAAGGACCCCAGCAACGCCTCGCCGGCCTTCCTGCGCAACCGTGTCCGCCTGGAGCTGCTTCCCCTCCTTCGTCAGTACAACCCCCGCATCGACTCAGCGCTGCTGAGGCTGGCCGAGGCCGCCGGTGCCGACCTGACGGTGCTGGAAGGGGTGGCCAGCGATGCCTTGGCGACCAACGGGAGCGGGCACGACATGGTTCTCTCCCGGGCACGCCTGAGTGAGCTTCCCGAGGGCCTGAGGCGCCATGCCCTCCGCTCGGCCGTGCGCCGGCTGTTGGGCGACCTGCACGACCTGCACGGCGACCACATCGACGCGCTGCTAGCAGGCCTAGCACGGGGCGTCGGCTATCACCTGGACCTGCCCCGTGGCCTCCGCTTCGACGTGGGGTACGACGAGGCGACGCTCTCTCTGGAGCAAGCGCAGGCCCCGGGCCTCCGGCCAGGCCCGTCAAGCCCTCCTCAGCCCTGCCCTCCTGAGACACCGCTTGCGGTGCCAGGGCTCACCCCCTGGGGACCATGGCTGGTGGAGGCGGAGGTATTGGCTCGGACCGCCGACACGCCGCCCGCTGACCCCCGGCAGGCCTGGCTGGACGCCGACGTCACGGGCGAGACCCTGCGGGTGCGCTCGCGGCGCCCTGGCGACCGCTTCCAGCCCCTGGGCCTGGCTGGCGAGAAGAAACTCCAGGATTTCTTTGTTGACGCCCGAGTCCCCCGCGCGCAGCGCGACGCCGTGCCGCTGGTCTGCGGCGAGCCCGGCATCGTCTGGGTGGTAGGGCACCGTATTGATGGGCGGGCACGGGTCACGGAGGCAACCAGTCGCGTGCTGCGCCTGCGCTTCCGGTTGGTCGGCGCTGGGCCGGAGGCGTCCCGCACGCAGCACCCCAGCCTCAAGGCTGGGGCATCATGAGGCGAATCTATGCCCCCGCGTTATGGTCTTCAAGGATTTGCATTCACCTCTGAGGGTTGAAACCCTCAGCTTCGAGGAAGCTGCGGATTTCAATCCGCAGGATTAGTTTATTTCGTTTAACGCCATCACGCGGGGGTGGAGAGTACCCCACCAATCATGAGCCAGTCACCCTCAACGCACTTCCTTGCCTTTACGGCAGGGCCGTTCCTATACTGAATTGCCATGGCGGGCAGGAGCCGACTGGACGTCCTCCTCGTTCAGCGCGGCCTGGCCGAAAGCCTCGAGAAGGCGCGGGCTGTCATCATGGCTGGCTCCGTCGTAATGGACGAGAGGCCGGCCCTGAAGCCGGGAATCCTGGTCACGCCCGATGCAGACATCCGGGTGCTGGCTAGCCCCCAGTATGTGAGCCGCGGCGGCGAGAAGCTGGCCCACGCCCTGGAAGCCTTTGCCCTGGACGTGAACGGCCTTACGGTCGTAGACGTGGGGGCGTCTACCGGCGGCTTCACAGATTGCCTCCTCCAGCGGGGGGCGGCGCGGGTGTACGCCGTCGATGTTGGCCGCGGCCTGCTCGACTGGCGCCTGCGCCAGAACCCGCGGGTTGTAGTGATGGAGAGAGTGAACATCCGTCACCTGGAGTCTCTGCCCGAGAAGGGGGGCCTGGCCACTATCGACGTGTCCTTCATCTCGCTGGAGAAGGTGATCCCGCCCGTCACGGGCTTGTTGACAGGGGGTGCCCGCATCTTGGCTCTGGTGAAACCCCAGTTCCAGGCCCGGCGGGAGGAGGTCGGCAAGGGCGGCGTGGTGCGCGATCCCCAGGTGCACGCCGCCGTGCTAGGGCGGTTCATCGCCTGGTGCGCCGGGCGTAGACTGCGGCTGTTGGGTCTCACCACCTCTCCCCTGCTAGGCCCAGCCGGCAACAAGGAGTTCTTCGTCCTGCTGGGTCTCCCGACAGAGGCCGTTTCGTGAACAAGGTCGGCATCTGCTACCACCCGAAGCTGGAGGCAGGGCAGGCCCTGGCCAAGAAGCTGCGCTCGCGGCTCAAGCGGGAGGTAGAGGCGGTCTGGGTGAGCTCAGCCTGGGAGGAAGAGCTGATGAGGGCTCAGATGCCGGGCACGGATCTGCTCATGTGCGTGGGCGGCGATGGCACCGTGCTCCGTGCCGCCCGCTGTGTGGTCCCTCACCGCACCCTGCTCCTGGGGATCAACATGGGCCGGGTCGGTTTCCTGACGGAGATGGACCAGAGCGCCGTCACGCGCCGCCTGCCCGAGATCTTGAGTGGTCAGGGACGCGTTGAGAAGCATGTCATGCTCCAGGCCGCCGTCGTCTCCGCCACCGATGGACACGTTGTCTGGGGTAAGGAGGACCGCTGCCACGATGCCCTCAACGATGTCGTGGTGAGCCGCGGCGCTGCCGCCCATCTCCTCCAGCTCAGCATCGTGGCCGACGGCATCAAGGTGGCGGACTACCGCGCCGATGGCCTCATCGTGGCCACGGCCACCGGTAGCACAGCCTACTCCCTGGCCCTAGGCGGGCCTATCCTCTACCCAGAGTGCCGAGAGATCGTAGTGACGCCGGTGGCACCTCACCTGGCAGACCGGCACTCAGTGGTCCTGCCTTCGACAGCGCTGGTGGAGGTCACTATGACGGCCGACCAAACGGCCCTGGTCAGCGTCGATGGGGAGCCCGGCCCAGAGCTTACCCTATCGCAGGTGCTGCACGTGCGCTTGAGCCCCCACGTGGCCCGTTTTCTGCGCCTGAGTCCACCTTCGGACTTCTACGCCCGCGTGGCGCGCCGTCTCAACTGGGTGCGACAGCCCGGCGAGGACTCGCCTAGCCGTCCGACCGATTGGCCAGCCCGGGCGGCGGGCGAGAACAGGGAACAGCCATGAGTGTCAGGGCCGGAACGCCGGGAAAGCCTGGCACCTCCGCCGAACGCCTGCGGGTCGAGAAGGCCAGTGTCGGCGACGCGGCCCAGATCCATGGTCTGGTGAACAACTTCGCCCAGCGCGGTGACATGCTGCCCCGTACCCTAGGCGAGGTCTATGAGAACCTGCGCGACTTCTTCGTGGTCCGTGATGGCCGCCGCCTGGTGGCCTGTGTGGCTCTGCACATCATGTGGCAGGACCTGGCGGAGGTGAGGTCGCTGGCCGTCCGCGACGAGAGGCAGGCCCAGGGCTTGGGTGCCGTCCTGGTGCAGGCGTGCGTCGATGAGGCGCGGGCGCTGGGCCTTAAGACCATCTTCGCCCTGACCTACCGCCCTGCCTTCTTCGAGAAGCTGGGCTTCCGGCTGGCAGACGTCATGAGCCTACCCCGCAAGGTCTGGAACGAGTGCTATCGCTGTCCCAAGTTCCCCAACTGCAACGAGATAGCGATGGTCCTCGACCTGACTGGCGATCCCGCTCACTGATGGACACCCCCTCTCATCACTCTCCTGATCCCCCGCCGTTCGCCCCCCGCGGCTCCGCTTCGCGTGCAGAGGAGACCCTCTCCAGCCGCCGCATCTATGAGGGCGCCGTCGTGAAGCTACGCGCCGACCGCGTCCGCATGAGCACCGGCCACGAGGTCGTCCGAGAGGTGGTCGAGCACAGCGGCGCCGTGACGATCATCGCCCTAGACGGGGAGGGCAGGGTGCTCCTGGTGCGGCAGCACCGCCACGCAACGGGCCGTGCCCTGCTAGAGCTGCCCGCTGGCACGCTGGAGAGAGATGAGGACCCGGAGGCCTGCGCCAGGCGGGAGCTGGAGGAGGAGACCGGCTTCCGGGCCGGCCGCCTTGGGCGGCTGGGCGGCTTCTTCGTCGCGCCGGGCTACTGCACCGAGTACATCCGGGCCTACCTGGCGACAGACCTTCAGCCCGGCCGCGCCGGCGGCGACGACGATGAGGATATCCAGGTGCTGCTGCTTCCCCTAGCCGAGGTCCTCCGCCTGGCCGAGACTGGCGAGCTGGAGGACGCCAAGTCGCTGGCTACCCTCCTCCTCTACCTGCGCCGCAAGGGAGACTCCTGAGAGCCCTGGCCATGAGCAGCGACCCCGGCTTCGCCAGCGGTGGACTCGCCCCCTCCGCGGGAGGCGGACCCGCCTTCGGCGGGGGCGAAGGCGCTCCCAAGGTCTACCACTTCCCCCGCATCGGCCTTGCCCTCTGGGCCGTCGACTGGCTCCTGGGGCGCCGGCGCTCCTTCGTCGGCGATGCCCGCTGGACGATGCGCGACGTGCGGCCACGTCCGCGAGCAGAGGGCGAGGAGCACATCCCACGCCAGGGCCCCTTCGTCCTGGTCCTTAACCACTACGAGCGGCCGGGGCTAAACATTCACTTCGCCGGTATGCATGTGGCCCAGGTGGTGGCGCGACGGCGACCGCAGGCGCCGGAGGTCCACTGGATCATCACCAGCGAATGGTTCGGGAGGCGACTTGGTATCCTGCCCGTGCCCGACGCCTTCTGGCGGTGGACCTTCCGCCGCGCGGCCCGCATGTACGATTTCGTGGTAATGCCCCGCGCGCCGGAGAAGGCGATGGGGCGGGCAGCCGCCATCCGCCAGGCGCTCGCCTACGCCCTGGGCCGGGGCGACCGGCCCGGCGAGCCCCTGGGCCTCATGCCCGAGGCCCTGGGCAAGGGCGTGCTCATCGAAGCCGTGCCGGGCGTGGGCCTCTTCCTGAAGATCCTCAGTGACCGCGGCCTGCCCATCTTGCCCGTGGGCATCCTGGAGCGCCAAGGGGCCCTCACGGCCGTCTTCGGGCCTGCCTTCCGCCTGGAGTTGCCAGCGACGGAAGACCAGCAGGAGATGGACCGCCTGGCCCGGGAGCAGGTGATGGTGGCCATCGGGCGGCTGCTCCCCCGCGAGTACTGGGGCTTCTACGCCGGCGCCATCGAGGAAGCAGTGTCTGGCCGGAGACCGAGTTGAACGGGCCTGAAGGCATCTGTTAGAATCCGGACTGCCGCGGCTGACCCCGAGTGGAGAACGCCGGCGGCACACATGGCCTGCGGCCCGATCCCAGACCTCGTCCAGGCCCCTTCGCGATCCTTTCTCACGCCCAGCCGGTGGCGTCTAGAGGGAGAACCTCTTCGGTCTCTTCGCACGATGACCTCAGGATGATGCATGACTGCCGCAGGTGCAGGCGCGTTGGTAGCCAGACAAGGAGCCTTCGGCTCAGAAGGGTTGGTGGGTGATGTCCACTCATGATGTCCTGGTGGTAGGGGCCGGCCTGGCTGGCATGCGGGCCGCCCTTGAGGCCTCCCGCCAGGGGGTCAACGTGACCCTGCTCTCCAAGGTGCAGCCTCTCCGCAGCCACTCGGCGGCGGCCCAAGGGGGCATCAACGCCGCCGTGGGCGAGGACGACTCCTGGGAGAGTCATGCCTTCGATACGGTCAAGGGCAGCGATTACTTGGCGGACCAGGATGCCGTCGAGGTTCTCTGTAGGGAGGCACCGGGCGACATCGTCGAGCTGGAGCGCATGGGCACCACTTTCAACCGGCGCGACGACGAGCGCCTGGCCACCCGCCCCTTTGGAGGAGCCGGCTTTCCCAGGACCTGCTACGTCGCCGACATCACCGGCCAGGCCATCCTGCACGTGATCTGGGAGCAACTCCAGAAGGGCGGCGTCCGCCCCTACGAGGAGTGGTTCTGCACCTCCCTCATCGTCGACGACGGCGTCTGTCGTGGCGTCGTGGCCATGGACATGACGACGGGCGAGCTCCACGCCATTCTGGCCAAGGCCACCATCCTGGCCACCGGGGGACTCGGCCGTGTCTACCAGCCCACCACCAACTCCATCATCAGCACGGGGGATGGCACGGCCATGGCCTACCGGGCCGGAGCGCCCCTCATGGACATGGAGATGGTGCAGTACCACCCCACGACCCTCAAGGGCAGCGGAGTCCTCATCACCGAGGGCGCCCGAGGCGAGGGCGGCTACCTGCTAAATTCCCTCGGCGAGAGGTTCATGCACAAGTACGCCCCTGAGAAGCTCGAGCTAGGCCCCCGCGACCTGATCTCGCGCTCCGAGTGGACGGAGATCGAGGAGGGCCGGGGCGTCAACGACTGTGTGCTCCTCGACCTGCGCCACCTGGGCGAGGCCACGATCAAGGAGCGGCTGGGGCAGATCCGCGAGCTGGCCCAGGACCTGGCCAACGTCGACCCGGTCCACGAGCCCATCCCCGTCAGGCCTGGCATGCACTACGAAATGGGCGGCCTCAAGACGGACATCCACGGCGCCACACCGATCCAGGGGCTGTATGCCGCCGGTGAGTGCGCGTGCGTCAGCGTCCACGGCTCCAACCGGCTGGGCGGCAACTCCCTGCTGGATACGGTGGTCTTCGGGCGGCGCTCCGGGCGGGCTGCTGCCGAGTACGCCCGCGGACAACCGGCGCCCGCCGGCATCTCGGAGGCGGTGGTGCAGAAGGACACAAAGGCCATCCAGGAGCTGCTCTCCCGGCCCCAGGAGGGCGACAGGCCGGCCGTCCTGCGCCGGGAGCTGGGCGAGACCATGAACGCCAATGTCGGCGTCTTCCGCACCGAGGAGCCCTTGAAGGAGGCTTTGGCCAAGGTCCGCGAGCTCATGAAGCGCTACAAGCGGGTGTGGGTCCAGAACAAGGGGAAAGTCTTCAACACGGACCTGATCCAGACCCTGGAGCTGGGCTTCATGCTCGACCTCGCGGAGACCATGACGCTCGGCGCCTTGGAACGCAAGGAGAGCCGCGGCGCCCATTCCCGGCGCGACTTCCGGGAGCGCGACGACCAGAACTTCCTCAAGCACACCGTGGCTCGCCACACGCCCGATGGGCCAAAGCTGGAGTATGCCCCGGTGACGATCACCCGCTGGCAGCCCGAGAGGAGGGCCTACTAGATGCGAGTCAACCTCAAGGTCCGCCGCCTCAACCCGGAAAACGGCGGAGAGCCCCGTTTCCAGTCCTACTCCATCGACGCGCCGGAGTCGGCCACCATCCTCGACAGCCTGCTCCAGGTGCGGGAGGAGATGGACGGTAGCCTGGCCCTCCGGTGCGCCTGTCGGAGCGCTATCTGCGGCTCCTGCGCCATGCGCATCAACGGCCAGGCCCGCCTCGCCTGCAAGTCCAAGGTTGTCGCCCTGGCTGCCCGGGAGGGTGACGAGATCACCGTGGAGCCAATGGGAAACATGCCCACCATCAAGGACCTGGTGGCGGACATGACGCCCCACTGGGAGAAGGTGCGCGCCGTCCAGCCCTGGCTCAAGCCATCGGGCCCGGAGCCGGAGCGCGAGTACCTTGTGCCCAACAGGACCATGCTCGAGCTGGCGCAGCCCATGGGGTGCATCATGTGCGGTGCCTGCGTCTCCGACTGCACCGTGCTGGAGGTGGACAAGACCTTCCTGGCGCCGGCCGCCCTCGCCAAGGCCTATCGGTTCGTGGGCGACCCCCGCGATGGCGCCGGCGGCGGCCGGCTGAACATGCTGAGTGGCGGCAGCGGCATATGGGACTGCACCCGCTGCCTCATGTGCGTGGAGGTCTGTCCTAAGGGGGTCGACCCGCTGGGCCAGATCCTCAAGCTCCGCAGCAGGGCCATCGAGGCGGGCCTCACTGACAACCTGGGCGCCCGCCACACCCTGGAGTTCGAGGAGCAGGTGCGCGCAGCTAGCTGGCTGGCGGGCTAAGGTAGGGGCGTGGAGGACTGAAATGACGAGTGGAAACGGAAACCAGCGATTCGCCCTCTTCGGCGGCTGCGACGTGCCCCGCAAGAGCACGCCGGAGCTATTCATGTCGGCGGTGGCCGTCTGTGGAAAGCTAGGCATTGAGGTCGAGGAGCTGAAGTTCGCGCCCTGCACCGGCTCCGGCATCGTCCAGAGCAAGGACCTGCGCTTCGCCGACACCCTCAACGCCAGCACACTGGCGATGGCCGAAGACCTGGGCATGTCCCTCATGGTCATCTGCAGCACGTGCCAGGGCGTCCTCAGCCAGACGAATCAGCGCTTCCGCGAGAACCCTGACTACCTGGCCGAGGTCAACAAGGAACTGGAGGACCTCGGCCTCCAGTACAAGGGCACCACGGAGGTCAAGCACCTCATGTGGGTCTTCTTGGAGCACCTGGGCCTGGACCAGCTCCAGAAGATGGTCACCCGCCCCCTGACCGGCCTCAAGGTGGCGCCCTTCTACGGCTGCTACATCCTCCGGCCCAGCAGCGCCCTGGGCTTCGACGAGCATCCGGAACGCCGCGACTCGCTGGAGCGGGTCATCCGGGCCGTGGGCGCTGAGGTGGTGGACTTCCGGGGCAAGAACCAGTGCTGCGGCTACCCCATCGTCAGCGACAACGAGCCCAACGCCTGGGCCATGGTCGGCAACCACACGATGGCGGCCAAGGACCTGGGCGCCGACGTCATGGTCACACCCTGCCCGCTCTGCCACATGAACCTGGACGGCGTCCAGCCCCAGGTGGCTCAGGCCCGCGAGACGCGCATCGGCCTGCCCATCATCCACCTGCCGCAGATGGTAGGGCTGGCGCTGGGCATGCAGGCGTGGGAGCTGGGCTTCGACCGCCACGCCGTCCCCATCCAGCGCGTCCTGGAGAAGATCGGCGCCTCCTAGCTGCGACGCAACATACGGGGCTTGACAAGGGACGCCGTCGTGCCTACGATGAGCCTGTCCCGGCGAGACCCCGGAAGAGCGGGCAGCCAGGCCACGCGGGGTGGGCCATGGTGGGCGGCGGCACCCAAGCAAGCCTAGCCTTCGTCTCATAGCGGGTTGTGACCCGTGGCAGTAGCGACGGCCCGTAGCTCCAAATCAAGCCGGTTGACACGGGTGGTATGCTTGTCACGAGCCGCACGCGAGCGATTCTTTTGCACTGCATGGAGGCCACGCATGCGTCAGCGCCCCATCATCCCGCTAGCGTTTGTCCCTGCTTTCGTCCTCCTCGCTGTTCTCCTGTGGCCGAGACCGGCCTCGGTTTCGGCAGATCCATTGACTGGCGTGGCTGCTGTCGCTGCGGGAGGTTATCACAACTGCGCTGTGACCACCGCCGGCGCTCTGAAGTGCTGGGGCGGTAACTACTACGGGGAGCTAGGGGACGCTACGACCGCGAACCGCACCACCCCGGTGGATGTGGTGGGGGTGGGAAGCGGCGCGGCCGCCGTTGCCGCGGGCAGCCACCACACGTGCGCCCTGACCACGGCGGGTGCCGTGAAGTGCTGGGGAGCCAACGAGCTCGGCCAGCTGGGAGACGGGACGAGCAATGACAGGCTTACACCGGTGGAAGTGGTGGGGCTAGGAAGCGGCGTGGCTCGCGTTTCGGGGGGCGTACGAGCGCCCCACACGTGCGTCGTCACCACGGGGGGTGGCGTCAAGTGCTGGGGGTTCAACTTCTCCGGGCAGCTGGGAGACGGCACCACCACGGGCCGCACCAGTCCGGTAGATGTGGTGGGGCTGGGGAGCGGCGTGGCTGCCGTTGCCGCGGGAGGCTACTACACCTGCGGACTCACCACCGCAGGCGGCGTGAAGTGTTGGGGGTCCAACGGGACCGGCCAGTTGGGGGACGGGACGACCAACGACAGCCTTACCCCAGTAGATGTGGTGGGGCTGGGAAGCGGCGTCGTTGCCATCGCCGTGGGCGGGTACCACTCCTGCGCCCTGACCACGGCCGGTGCGGTGAAGTGCTGGGGGTCCAACTGGGCGGGCCAGCTGGGGGACGGCAGCACCACCAACGCTACAGCCGCGGTGGACGTGACGGGGCTGGACGGTGGCGTGGTTGCCGTTGCCGCGGGAGCCTTCCACACCTGCGTTGTCACCACGGCGGGTGCCGTGAACTGCTGGGGGGCCAACGACGATGGCCGCCTCGGAGACGGCACGACCACGGGCCGCACCACTCCGGTGTATGTGGTCGGGCTGGGAAGCAGCGTAGCTGCCGTTGCCGCAGGAGAATACCAGACGTGCGCCCTCACTACGGCGGGTGGCGTGAAGTGCTGGGGGTACAACGGGTCCGGCCAGCTGGGGGACGGGACGACCAACGACAGCCTTACCCCGGTGAACGTGGTGGCTGCGCCCCCTACAGCGACGCCCACACCCACGCCCACAAGAACGCCCGGGCCAACACCCACCGCTGCACCTTTCGAGCCGACGTTTGTGGAGACCATAGATGAAGTAGCTCCCGCCGATCCCTTCATCCTTCCGTCGGATGATGACTGTCCAGTGGGCGCAAAGTGCAAGACGCTCTTCGATCTGTTCATACCCGACGGTCAACCCGACTACACCAACTGGGCCCTCCGCATCTACACCCCGTTCACCCATTTCAGCTTTGCGTATGATGCGATCGTGCCGGACGGCGCCATTGTGGCGAGGGTGTCCGGCTACGCCCGCTACGGGCCAATCGGCGACTGCAGTAGTGGTGCAATAGAAAGCTGGGACTACACGATCGTCGACGCCACCACAAACAGTGCCACTACCACTGGCTCGCCCACCGACCTGTCATCCTTTGATCACTGGCCAACCCAGTTGGACACCTTGAGAGATCAAGTCCTCAGCGAGAATCCCGGTGCCGTGCTGCAGGCACGCTGGGCTGCAACCGCAGAGGGCACACTCAATGTCCTGTTCTTCCGTCTGTCAGATGGCACCCATGCCATGATCGCTGGAATGGGCGACCCTACGGCCGAGCCCCTTTTCGAAAGGTGCGGCCCTGATGCCACCAAAGTCTTGACCCTAGGCGAGACTCTGGACAACCCGGATACGCCCCAGGACGAAGGAGGGATCCCCTTGGGTGCCTGTACGGACGCGGGCACCGAGAGCTTCTGGGTCTCCATAGATCGCAACGACACTCCGCCCGGCGACTTTGTCACTCTGTTCGACACAAGCACCTGTTCCTCCAATACTCCGGCTGGCACGGACGTCACCGTGCCCCTTCTCGGTGGAACCGGAAGTACCGCTGGCTTGGAGGTCACGTTCTCGGAGGTCACGGAATCGGGTAGCACATCAGTCACCGGTAGTACTGCTGGGGAGGCGCCTCCTACCGGTTTCGTGGTAAGGGGCCTCTCCGGAGAATCGTTCTACTACGACGTGAACACCACAAGCACGTTCTCCCCACCACTAGTGATCTGCATCAACTATGACGATACGGGGCTAAACGCAAGCCAAGAGGAGAGCCTCGCGCTGATGCAGAACCACGATGGCGAGCTCGTTGATCGCACGACCTCGATCGACACAGTGGGCAACGTCATCTGCGGTACGGCGCCCGGACTTTCCACTTGGGCGGTTATGCAGCCAAGTGCCGCTGTTGGCGGTATCGCGGAGCTCCCGGTTCTCCCTGCGGCCTCGGCAGAGGAGGTCGGCCCGCCGACTGGCGGCTCCGGCTGGTCGGCAGGCAACTACGCCGCCTTGGCCGGCGGGCTGGCGGCAGCCGTCCTAGCAACCGCCGCAGCCGCCTCGTACGCGCGGAGGCGGCGGCTCAGGTAGGCGTGGATTGCGCCGGGCCGCCGTAGGGGCGGACCCGTAGAGGCGTAGCTTCAGCCGCGCCTGCTCCGCCCAGGGCCGGCTTGTCCCGGTGGTCTGGGTGCCGCCGGCGGTCGGTCCAGGAGCATGGCCGTGAAGACGAGAGCCATCATGGCATGGAGCGGGGGCAAGGACAGTGCCCTCGCTCTGCGCAGGCTGCAGCAGTCGGGCGCCTGGCGGGTGGACGGCCTGCTCACCGCGGTGACGGAGGACTACGACCGGGTGAGCATGCACGGCGTGCGGAACGCGCTCCTGGAGGAGCAGGCTGCGTCGCTGGGTCTGGACCTGGTACGGGTCTACATTCCGGCTGCTTCCTCCAACGAGACCTACGACGAGCGAATGGCGTCGGCCCTGGCCGGATGCAAGGGCCGCGGGATCGATCATGTGGCCTTCGGCGACATCTTCCTCGAGGACGTGCGGCGGTACAGGGAGGAGAAACTCACACAGGTTCCCATGCAGGCGGTCTTCCCCCTCTGGGGCCTGGACACCGGAGGCCTGGCCCGCGATTTCATCCGCGAGGGCTTCAGGGCCGTCGTTACTTGTGTGGACCTCCGGGTCCTGGACCCCTCGTTCGCCGGCAGGGAGTTCGACGAAGGGCTTCTGGACGACCTGCCGCCCTCCGTCGATCCCTGCGGTGAGAACGGCGAGTTCCACTCCTTCGTGTACGATGGGCCGGGCTTTCGCTTCCCCCTGGCCGTGGAGGTCGGGGACCGCGTTGAGAGGGCAGGGTTCCTCTTCGCCGACATCCGGCTGAAGGGCCAAACTCGCCCTGTGAGGGCACCTAGAACAGCCGAAGCCCAGGCTTATGGCGTTAAACGAAGTAAGTTAATCCTGCGGATTGAAATCCGCACCTTCCTCGAAGCTGAGGGTTTCAACCCTCAGAGGTGAATCTAAATACTTGAGAACCATAAGCCTGGCCTTCGTCGTTGCGTTCAGGCGCTTGCGGCTTAGGTTGCGCTGCCGGCGTAGCTGCCCAGGCGCTCCGGCTGCCGGTACTGAGCCTTCCCCCTCTCCAGCAGGTCGCCGCCGTGGATATCGTTGAGGACGATGGCGGGGAAGTCCTCCACCTCCATCCGTCGCACCGCCTCCGTGCCCAGGTCTTCGTAGGCGACGATGTCCACCTTCTTGATGCGCTGGGACAGCAGGGCGCCGGTGCCCCCCACGGCCAGCAAATAGACCGCCCTGTACTTCCTCAGCGCCTCGCGGACGGCAGGTCCCCGGCCTCCCTTGCCGATGATCCCCTTCAGGCCCGCCTCCAGCAGGGCCGGGGTGTAGGGGTCCAGCCGCATGGAGGTAGTGGGTCCGGCGGAGCCGATGACGCGGCCGGGGCGGGCCGGCGTCGGGCCCACGTAGTAGATGACCTGCCCGCGGCCGTCGAAAGGCAGGGGGTCGCCCTTGTTCAGGCTCGCTATCATGCGCCGGTGGGCGGCGTCGCGCGCCGTGTAGATCACGCCGGAGAGGAGCACATGGTCGCCGGCGTGCAGCCGCTGTAGGTCGGCGTCCTTCAGGGGAAGCCGGATCTTGACGGACTCAGCCACGTTGTCCTCCTCTCCCCTACAGCTCCGCCGACTTGAGGCGGGCGCTGTGGCACTGGAGGTTCACCGCCACGGGCAGGGCCGTGATGTGGGTCGGATAGGTCTCGATGTGGACGGCCAGGGCGGTGTTGCGCCCGCCGACGGCCTGGGGCCCAAGGCCCAGGGCGTTCACCTTCTCCAGCAGCTCCTCCTCGAACTGGGCCGTCTCCGGGTCCGGACTGCGCTTCCCGACCTCGCGGGTGAGCCCCTTCTTGGCCAGGGTCATCGCATACTCGGCCGTCCCGCCAATGCCCACCCCCACGATGACGGGCGGGCAGGGGTTGCCGCCGGACTCTTCGACGGCGCGCAGCACGAAGTCTGTGATGCCCTCCTTGCCCGCCCCCGGCAGGAGCATGGCGAAGCGGCTCATGTTCTCGCAGCCGCCTCCCTTCGGCATCACGGCCAGCTTCAGCTTGTCGCCGGGCACGATCTCCGTGTGGATGACGGCCGGCGTGTTGTCCTGGGTGTTGGTGCGGGCGGAGAAGGGCTTATCGGCGATGGACTTGCGCAGGTAGCCCTCCGTGTACCCCTTGGCAACACCGGCATTGATGGCGTCCTTAAGGGCGCCGCCCACGATGTGGACATCCTGCCCCACTTCAGCGAAGACAACGGTCGTGCCGGTGTCCTGGCAAAGGGGAATCATCTCCCGGCGGGCCAGCTCGGCGTTGTCCAGGATCTCCGCCAGCACTCGCTTTGCCAGAGGCGATTCCTCAGCGCTCTCGGCCCGGCGCAGGGCGGCCACCACATCCTCGGGGAGGTTGTGGGTGGCGTCCTGGCAGAGCCGGGCCACCGTCTCCGTGATCTGATCGACTCCGATCTCCTTCATAGGCACCTCGCCTGTTCTAGAGGCCACGGGAGGTTCATGCTCCCGCAGCCTGCTCCGTACCGAAGGCTGGGAGCGGGGACCTCCTAGAGCCCCGTCACCTTTGTGACCTCGCGCACCGAACTCGCTGACTTGTCGAACATGGCGCGCTCCTCGTCGGTCAGCTTGATCTCGATTATCTGCTCCACTCCCTTGGCGCCCAGCTTCACCGGCACGCCCATGTAGATGCCCTTGACCCCGTACTCCCCCTCGAGGAAGGCAGCACAGGGAAGGATGCGCTTGCGGTCGAGGAGGACCGACTCAACCATTTCGATAGTGCCAGCCGAGGGGGCATAGTAGGCGCTGCCCGTCTTCAGCAGGCTAACGATCTCGCCGCCCCCCTTGCGGGTTCGCTGCACGATGGCCTCCACGCGGTCAGCCGGCATTAGCTCGCTGATCGGTATACCGGCCACCGTCGTGTAGCGGACCAGGGGCACCATGTCGTCGCCGTGGCCGCCGAGGACGTAGGCCCGCACGTCCTCGACTGACACCTTCAGCTCCATGGCGATGAAGGCGCGGAATCGGGCGGTATCCAGCATGCCAGACTGGCCAAAGACGCGCTGCTTGGGGAAGCCGCTTGTCTTGAAGGCCACGTAGCACATGGCGTCCAGCGGGTTGGCGAACACGATGATGATGCAGTTCGGGGAGTGCTTGACTGCTGGCGCCGTCACGCTCTTGACGATCTCGGTATTGGCGGTGACCAGATCGTCACGGCTCATGCCGGGCCCCCTGGGCTTGCCGGATGTGATGATGACGATGTCTGAGTCGGCGGTCTCCTCCCAGCCGTTGGTGCCGGTGACTTTGCTGTCGAAGCCCAGCAAGGGGCCAGCCTGGGTGATGTCGAGGGCCTTTCCCTGGGGGAAGCCCTCGATGACGTCCACGAGGACGATGTCGGCGTAGCCCTTCGCGGCCAGGTCCCGGGCCATGGTGCCGCCCGTCTGCCCGGCGCCAACAATGGTCACCTTGCTGCGAGGCATCTCTCCTGTTCCTTTCTTTCAGTCTGCCGCTAGCGTCCGTCCGGCTCGCAGACAGGACCCCGGCCAGACGGCGGGCTACCTTCCGGCCGATGTTCCCCGCCCCGATGACGCCTACCGTCTTCCTCGCCACCTCAGAGATGCTGAACCCGAGATCCCCTGCCGCCAGCGTCCTTCCCGCACTCCCCGGTCGGTAGGGACGAGGCGCTTGCAGAGAGCCAAGAGGAGGGAGACGGCATGCTCCGCCACCGCCTAAGCGTTGGCTCCGCCGTTAGTGGCCACCGGGACGCCCAACTGGCCGGTGAGGCCCAAGTCCATCTTGTCATACCCGGCGATCAAGAGCTGAACAAGGCGCAGGCTCTTGGCCTCGCGCGGGAGATCCCCGGAGATCTCGGCCGGGTGGAGAACCACAAAGTCCGCCTCCCGCACCAAGGGGAGTTTCTCGTCCTCGCTGGCGCGGTGGGGTCGCCAGGCCACCTCGAACCCCTCGCGGCACATCCCCTGGAAGATGTCTGCCACCTGCTCCCCTGCACCATACGAAGAACACCACCTTGAACACCTTTGCCTCACCCTTCTTTCCTTCTCTCAACTCAGAGAGCAAAGTCCCCTGCTGGTCCTCTCCCCAAAGTCAAGGACTGGGTAAGGGAGGCTCTCACGTCGATCACGCTTGCTGTCTCACCCAGTTCAGCACCCCGCCCGCCAGCACGATCTCCGCCTGTCGCGGCGTGAGGGTATGGGCGGCTTTGAACTCCTTCCCCTTGCTCAGGTCGCACACCGTCACCGGCGTTCTATTCCTGAGGGCCTCTCCCAGCCCAACCAGTTCTAGCTCGTCCCCCTGTTCGACCTGATCGTAGTCCGACTCGTTCGCCCAGGTAAGAGGGACGATACCCAAGTTGATGAGGTTGCTCCAGTGGATGCGGGCGAAGGACTTGGCAATGACGACCCTCAGGCCCAGGTACATGGGCGCCAGCACGGCTTGCTCGCGGCTGGAGCCCTGTCCGTAGTTGCTGCCGGCCACCAGGAGGAAGCCGGCCTTGCCCAGCGCGACGTGCTGAAGCAGGTCCTCGACGCCAGGCTGACTGAGGTCGGCCACGATCAGGACCGCGCCACGCTCCGGCGGCGAAAGCGGAGCTAGGACTGATACGGTGGGGCGCGAGGCCAGAAGCGGCGACCCACCAAGGAGCGATGCGGGGTCTCCGCTAACGATGCCCCCGTGGTGAAATACCTGCGCCACGCCCGGCGAAGCGGACATGTCGGCGCCAAAGAGAGTGGGGTCGTAGGGCGATGTCCAGAGGACGCGCCCATCGCCACCTATGCGCAAGGCACATCGGGCCGCAGGTCCCAGACGTACCCGGAGGTCGCGCCAGTAGGCCCGTGTCCGGTCTGTCTGATCGCCGCCCTCCGTTGGAAGGCTTGACGCCCCGGTCACCGCCAGTTCGCCAATCTGTTGGAGACTGTCGGAAACGTCTCCTGCCTGCGCCGCGAGCTTGTCTCGGTCTACGGCCACTAGCACCAGCCCTCCCGCCGGCGGAGGCAGCGCGCCGAGCACCACTCCCGCACTAGGAGAGCGGAGTAGGTAGTCGACCCAGCTGGGAAGTCGCGAGGCGCCGACGAGCGGCTCGGAGTCGTCGATAACAACATCGCCGGTATCCTTCATGCGTCTCCAGCCCGGCGTTCCGGAGAGGTCAGTGCCGAGGATGGCCGAGTCGTACGGCGAGGTCCAGAGGACGCGCCCGCTGCCATCGATCCGTGCGACCTGCTGTGCCACCGGACCCAAGCGCACGCGCAGAGAGTACCACTGAGAGCGGATCTCCTCGGTTCGGTCGGTGGCTTCCATCGGGATGCTCGCCGCCTGGACCGCCGCCAGCCGCGCCATCTCAGAGAGGTGCTTATCCCTCACCTCAGCCTGGCTCTCTGCGGGCTGGACAGCCTCCTTCGCCCGCTGAGCGAAGCTGGCATCCACCTGCTCGAAGACGAACTGGGAGATGGCGGGGATGTTGGAGCGCAGGGGCAGGATACGCGCCCCGGTCGGCATGATGTGGTCGATGGTGATGTTGTCGCCTACCTTGAGGAGGACCGGCGCCCGGATGCTGTCCTCCGGCGGTCGGGCCAGGGGCAGGGGCTGGATGTTGGGCCCGCGCACGATCTCTACCGCCTCCGGCTTCTCTGAGGGCGGGATGATCATGTCGTCATCGATTGGAAACTCGGCGGGCATCTCCACGCGCGGAGGCTCGCCCAGGTCGCGGGGGTCGGTGATTACTCCCTTCAGGGCGGTCGCAGCGGCGACCTCCGGGCTACAGAGGTAGACCTGGCCATCGGGAGTGCCGGTGCGTCCGAGGAAGTTACGATTGAAGGTGCGCACGGTGACGCCCCCGGAGGGCGGTGCCTGGCCCATGCCGATGCAGGGCCCGCAGCCCGACTCCAGGAGGCGGAAGCCCGACTCGATGAGGTCGGCTAGGGCGCCGTTGCGGGCGATCATGCTGTACACCTGCCGGGAGCCCGGGGTGATGGTAGCGCTCAGGCCGGGGTGCACCGTCTTGCCGCGTAGCACCGACGCTAGCATCATGAGGTCTCGGTAGGAGGAGTTGGTGCAGCTCCCGACGCATACCTGGGCCACCTTTGTGCCCGCGATCTCTCGCACTGGCACCACGTTGTCAGGGCTATGCGGCTGGGCTATGAGGGGCTCCAAGGCACTGAGGTCTATCTCCACCGCCTCGGCGTAATCAGCGTTCGCGTCGGCGGAGAGGCGCGCCCAGATGTCCTCGCGACCCTGGGCGCGCAGGTACTCGCGGGTGCGCTCGTCGCTGGGGAAAACGGAGGTGGTGGCCCCTAGCTCGGCACCCATGTTAGTGATGGTAGCGCGTTCGGGCACGCCCAGGGAGGCCAGGCCTTCGCCACCGTACTCGAAGATGCGCCCGACGCCACCCTTGACTGTGAGACGTCGCAGCAGCTCCAGGATGACGTCCTTGCCGGTGACCCAGGGCCGGATCTGCCCCTTCAGCTCCACGCGCACCACCTTGGGCATGGTGAGGTATATGGGGCCGCCTCCCATTGCCACGGCCACGTCCAGACCGCCGGCACCCATGGCCAGCATACCAACGCCCCCGCAAGTGGGAGTGTGGCTATCCGAGCCCAGGAGCGTCTGGCCAGGGATGCTGAAGCGCTCCAGGTGCACCTGATGGCAGATGCCGTTGCCGGGCCGCGAGAAGTAGATGCCGTATTTAGCGGCCACGCTCTGGAGAAAGCGGTGGTCGTCCGCGTTCTCGAAGCCGGCCTGGAGCATGTTGTGGTCCACATAGCTGACGGAGAGCTTGGTGCGGACGCGAGGGAGGCCCATGGCCTCGAACTGGAGGTAGGCCATGGTGCCGGTGGCGTCCTGGGTGAGGGTTTGGTCTATGCGAATGGCGACCTCGCTGCCGGCTTTCGGCTCGCCGGAGACGAGGTGCTCTTCGATGATCTTGTGCGTAAGGCTCTTTGCCATTCCCAGGCCTCCTGATGAAGCGCCTCTATTGCTCGGGCCTGGTCACCCACCGCTGGGCGGAAAGAGAGGGCCAGAGCAGTACGGTCCGCCGCTTGCAGACCTCCGCCTTCGCCTGTGGACAGGCAGAGGGCGGACGGCTTGGCCCTTTCCTGTTGGCTTGTCTCTCCCCGCCTCGCTCGCGACTGTCGCCTCAGGCGACCCGTTGGGCCCGGGCCGAGCCACGCCGGGAATCACCTCATATTATACCGTCTCTCGTATGCGGGGAAGAGGATAGGGGCAAAGGGACGCGAGGGGGCAGGCCTACGGCGGCCCGCTGCACTCTCGGCCGAACTGGGCCAGGACGGCTACCTCCCCCACCGCCTGCGGGCGTGCCAGGCGGCGCCGCACAGGACAACGACGCCTGCTGCCACTGCGGTGACTACTCTACCCAGGACACCGTAGTCGGCCCCGGATGAGTCTGGTGTCTCCAGTGGTTCACTCGCTAGGTCCGGCAGCTCCGCGACGCCGCCAACCGCCGCAACAGACGTGAGGGGCCTCGCGCTGTACACAAGCGGCGCCCTGGCCTGGTCGTTGAGCGCCTCCGCGGCGGCAACCGTGAGCCCTGGCTCCCCGTAGTAGATCGTGCGGGTACCGCGGAGGTAGTTCGTGCACCCCAACCTGGGGTCGGTGCAGGGAATCCCCTGATCAATGCGCAGGCCGCTCGATCCGTAGGCATAGGCATCGCCGGTGCACTGCGTCACGCCCGGCGTGCTGTCATCCAGATAGTAGGAAGTGTAGGCCAAGCCGGTGATGTCTGTCGAAATGGAGGCTCCCATGACGAGCGACCCCTGCGTGCCGGTCACCATCTCCCACTGGATAGCCCCTGGCGCAACGCTGTCCGGGTTGCCGTCGATCGTCACGCCCGACGTGTTCAGGTCGTTGCAGTAGGTCATGCCCGAGGCGTCCGGGCTATAGTCGAAGAAGTCCATCGCGCCGTAGATGGAGTGCACGCGGAGGAAGGTGCGGACGTCCTGACGACGCTCGTAGAAGACGTGATCGCGCTGGCTCAGCGGACCGCTGTTGGCGCCGATGTAGGAGCGGAGGGCGCGGACGGGCCCACTCTTGTTGGCGATGAAGGCGCCCTCCGCGTTGGAGAACCTGTCCTCGTTCCGGCCGCAGTCCCCGGGCGCGAACAGGAACTTGTGCCGGTCGAGGATGTCGGCGCCGCTTGCGGTGCCAGCCGTGATGCGTATCTCGTCGCTGATCCAGCGGTCCGAGAAGTGATGAGAGTAGTACGGCGTGGTAACCGCGCTGTCTTCCGGGTTGGGCCCTGACACGGTGTCGTAGTTGGGGATGTAGGGGCCAGCAAGCAGGTTGAAGTCATAGGTCACGTACTGCTGGCCAGCGCCCGGATCGAGCGTCCCGTCCGACTGGAACAAGTAGACGTAGCCTGTCTGGGCGACATCAAGCGGGTCCGAGATCGTGATCTGGACGCCTGAGCCGGTGACGACGCCGGCGGGCTCGGAAGCTGACGCCAGTAGGCCACCAGCGTCCCTGGCCATGAAGACGATCTCGTCGTCGTCGTCCAGTGTGGCATCCGGGTCAGGGCCGGTATACGTGTCGCTGTCTGTATAGACGAGCTCAGTGATCCCCGTAACCGGAGGCGGGCTCCACGGCTCGGCATAGTTGTAGATGTCGGCGAAGTCCTTGATGGCGCGCTCATCGACCTGGACGGGGATCTGCTCCCAGCCGCCGCCATAGCGGAACGCGACGAGGTGGCCGGGCGAGATGCCCGTGAGCCACGGCACGTCGGCGCCGGTGAGCACGACCGGGTCGGCTGGCCGGTTCAGGGTGCTGTCGGCTAAAGCGGCCGGCGCGGAGCGCTGGGCGAAGGCCGACAGTGTCACGAGGGCGGCCAGGGCAAGCAGTCCAGGAAGCGACTTCATGCCCTTCCTCTAATGAAGTGCGTGGGGCGGGGCAGCGCCAGTATAGCACGCGCGGCGAGAGGGTCGAACCCGGTCTACAGCGGTATGTTGCCGTGCTTCTTGGGGGGGTTGGTGTCTGTCTTGTTGCGCAGGATCTCCAGGGCGCGGAAGATCTTGAAGCGGGTGTCCCGGGGGTCGATCACGTCGTCGATGTAGCCGCGGGCGGCGGCCTTGTAGGGGTTGGCGAACTTCTCCTTGTACTCCTCGACCAGGCGCTGCCGGGCGGCTTCCTGGTCCTCCGCCCGCTGGAGCTGGTTGCGGAAGACGATGTTGATGGCGGCGTCGGGGCCCATGACGGCGATCTCCGCCGTCGGCCAGGCGAAGTTCATGTCGGCGCGCAGGTGCTTGCTGCCCATGGCGTCATAGGCGCCGCCGATAGCCTTGCGGGTGATGATGGTCACCTTGGGCACCGTGGCCTCCGAGTAGGCGTAGACCAGCTTGGCGCCGTGGCCGATGATGCCCCCGTACTCCTGGGTGGTACCCGGCAGGAAGCCCGGCACGTCGACAAAGGTAATGATGGGGATGTTGAAAGCGTCGCAGAAGCGGACGAAGCGGGCCGCCTTGCGCGAAGAGTCGATGTCCAGCACGCCGGCCAGGAAGAGGGGCTGGTTGGCCACGACGCCCACCGTGCGCCCCGCCAGTCGCCCGAAGCCCACGATGATGTTCTGCGCGAAATGGGCGTGCACCTCCATAAGGTCGCCGTTGTCGACGACGCGGTAGATGATCTCCCGCATGTCATACGGCCTGTCGGCATCATCAGGGATGACGGCGAGCATGTCCTCGGCCCGCCGGCGGGGGTCGTCCCCGGTCTCCACGAGGGGAGGGTCCTCCACGTTGTTCAGGGGCAGGAAGGACATGAGGCGGCGGACCTCCTGGAGACACTCGTCTTCCCCCTCGATGGCGAAGTGGGCGACGCCACTGCGGGTGGCGTGGCTGATCGCGCCGCCCAGCTCCTCGTGGGTCACCGCCTCCTGGGTCACCGCCCTGATCACGTCGGGGCCGGTGATGTACATCTGAGAGGTACCCTGCACCATGAAGATGAAGTCGGTGATGGCAGGCGAGTAGACGGCGCCGCCGGCACAGGGGCCCATGATAACCGAAATCTGAGGCACCACGCCCGAGGCGAGGGTATTGCGCAGGAAGACATCGCCGTAGCTGGCCAGACTGGCCACCCCTTCCTGGATGCGGGCGCCCCCAGAGTCGTTGAGCCCGATGATGGGGCAGCCGCTCTTCGTGGCCAGGTCCATGAGCTTGCTCATCTTCTCGCCCATGACCTCGGAGAGGGAGCCGCCGAAGACGGTGAAATCCTGGGAGAAGACGCAGACCATGCGCCCCTCGATCCTGCCGAAGCCGGTGACAACCGCGTCGCCGTAGTAGCGCTGCCGGTCAACACCGAAGTCGGTCCCGCGGTGTACCACCAGGGTGTCCATCTCCTCGAAGCTTCCGGGGTCGAGGAGGATGTCGAGGCGTTCACGGGCCGTCAGCTTGCCGCGGGCGCGTTGAGCCTCGATCCGCTTGGGGCCGCCGCCAAGCTTCGCCTCTTCCTTGGCTTTGAGAAGGTGCTGGAGGCTCTCGTCTACTGACATGGCGAGGTGTCTTGGTTGCAGGGCCCTGGGAAGGGGCCCGGCTCCCGCGTATGGGTGGCGTCGCTGGGCCGGGCCTTCTAGATCAATTCAGAACCGGGGCTGGGCCGCCCTCCAGATAGTACGCACACTGCCACCGGGCAATCCCAGCAGCAAAGTCCCCGATCGGTGGGCAGGCCCGCCTTTGGCGGGCAGGGGCTATGCTAGCACAGCCAGACGTGCAGGCACAAGGAAGTGTACTCGTCCCGATAGGCCATTATGGTGTACGGCATGTTTCTGAACGAGCACGGAGCAGGCACCGGCCCGCTCCGTGAGGGCGGCGAGAACCAGCCTCCTTCCCATCCAGGTCACCAGCCGCACGCCCTGCATGCAGATCAGCAGAGCCCCGACGAAGGGGCATCGGCCTCAGAGCTGCAACGTCAGCGTCCGATGGGGTTTGCCATTGTTGATATGCATGGGCCTAGGTCGTTATCATGGGCCCATGACATGTCTGGAGGCCGCCATGCCTAGGGAGACGGACAGATTCTTCGAGCCCAGCATTCACCAGCTGCGGTCCTTCTGCTACGCAGCGAGATACGGCAACTTCACCAGGGCCGCAGTAGCACTGTCCACCGGCCAGCCCTCGGTGACCAACCATGTCAAGGACCTAGAGCGAGGCCTGGGGGCCCGGCTCTTCGAAAGGCGCCCTCGCGGCGTTGGCCTCACCCTGGAGGGCGAGATCCTGTTGGAGCTGGTCGGAGAACTGGTCGAGCGGGTGGATCGCCTGAAGGACGAGTTCGACGAGCGGTGCAACCGCATCGCCAGCAACGAGGTCAGGCTCGTAGCCAGCCAGCAGCTTCTCCTGAACCTGCTGGCGCCGGTCCTCAAGCGCTACCGGAAGGACAATCCTTCCGTCCGGATTGTTGTGCACAATCGGGCTCGGCCCGAGGTCTTTGCGATGGTCGCCGCTGGGGAGGTCGACCTGGGCGTGGCGGCACGGGCTGGCCTCCTGCCGGGCCTGGCCTTCGACGAGATCCTGGTCGATGATTTGGTCCTCATCGCGCCACCCGACCATGCGCTGGCTCGCCAGGCCAAGGTTTCGCTGAAGGACATCGCCCGTCATCCCCTACTCCTGCCAGACCGGCGCTCCTCTACCCGGCAGGCGGTGTGGGAGGTGTTCGCCGGTCAGGGCCTTGAGCCAAAGATCGGGATGGAGTTGGAACGGTGGGAGGTAATCAAGGAGTTCGTGACGGCTGGCCTGGGGGTAGCCCTGGTGCCTAGCTTCTGCATCTCCGCCACCGAGACCAGGCTCGCGGTCCAGCGCGTCGGCGCGTATTTCCCCCGCCGCTCCTACGGCATCGTGACGCGCCAGGGACAGTACCTGGCGTCAGCGGCCAGGACCCTCGTGGCGGCCATCAAGGATGAGGTCGGCTGCCGGTAGGCGCTCGTGCCCGCGTCACCGGCGCCCTGAGCCCTCGCCGACGCCAGCCGGCAGGTAGCCCAGTTCCTCGATGCGTCGGAGGATCTTGGCAGCGCTCTCTTCCGGCGTCTCGCGGTCGGTGTGGACGACAACCTCGGGGTTGAGGGGCTCCTCGTAGGGGTCGGAGACCCCGGTGAAGTTCTTAATCTCACCCCTGAACGCCCGCTCATACATCCCTTTGACGTCCCGCTGGGCGCAGACATCTACCGGGCAGTCAACGAAGACCTCAACGAAGCGGCCGGCCTCCCGGCGGTTCAGATCACGAACCTCCCTGTAGGGAGAGATGAAGGCTGCGATGGCCACGACGCCGTTGCGGCTCAGAATCTTGCAGAGCCAGCCTATGCGCTGGATGTGCCGGTCGCGGTCCTCTTTGCTGAAGCCCAGGTCGGCGCTGAGGTGCGTACGTACCTCATCACCGTCCAGCACCTCGACGAAGTGGCCGCGGCGGCGCATGTCCGCCGCCACCAACTCGGCCAGTGTGCTCTTGCCCGAGCAGGGCAAACCGGTGAACCAGACAGTGAACCCGGGTGGTCCGGCCAAGGTCGCCTCCCTTTCAGTCAAACCGTCCTCACGCTTGAACGCCCCTCCTCCGCCATGCGGGGAAGACACGCTTCGCTGTGGCGACGACGCCACGCTATCGTGGCAACATCGACAGCCACCGTGCGTCCACTATGCCACGTGCGAGCCACAACGCAAGTACATTCTTCTTGATTCCTGCCATGTGGATCTGTGATGGCTCTCCGCATGTGGACCTCGCCGCTGACCCGTGCCAGGCGAAGGTCTGTCCAGGCCGACGGCTTTTCATGGATGCAAGTCTCTGCTAGTCTCTCGGAGACAAAGGGCCTGGCGCAGTGAAGGCAGAGGACTCCACCGACGGGATGCCCCCGGGCCGCGCGCCGTTTCGCGCAGATTGGGCTGAGTAGGCGCAACCATCACTTCTAGCTGCAAGGGAGGAATTGCGATCATGGCAACCGGATCATCCAGGCGGGCGTCTCAGGCGAAGGCTAGGCCCTCGGTGGGCGACGTCACCATCTCCGTGCCGCGGCTGTACGACGACGATCGTGCTCGGCGGGCGGCCGACGTGTTCGGCTTCACCGGAGACGGGACGGTGAAGATCGAAGGGGACATCAACATCACCTGGGCCTACCCAGGGCGCACCGTAGCCTGGCACCGTCATCGGTTGCAGACGGACCATTGGTTTGTGCTCAAGGGCTACCTGAAGGTAGGACTCCTCGACGATCACGGGAAGGTTCGCTGGGTCTACCTGGGTGAGAACGACCGGCGGGTTCTGAGCATCCCGCCGGGCATCTGGCACGGATACATGGTCCTGGGTGAGCAGGAAGCGATCCTGATGTACTACATCACCTCCAAGTACAACGAGAAGAACCCGGACGAGGAACGGCTCTCCGTTGAGGAGGCTGGGATCGATTGGTCCGTGCCGGTGAAGTAGTCGGGGACCTGCCCTGGTTCGACACCGCGCTGCACCGCTGATCGCCGGCAGCGCTGTGGAATGCGTCCCCTTCCGCCAGGGAAGGTCGAGAACCGTGTCGGTAATACCCAGTTCCCAGGGTCATATTCTCCAGCAGGGGAGTCGAGCGCGGAAGCGGGAAGTATGAGCGTCATCGCTCAACAGCGCGCTGCCATCTCATCGCATGGTCGACGTTAGCTCGGGCCTCCACCGACGGGGCGGCGTTCAGGTCCTGGCCTCGGTCTTAACGAGGAACTGGCCTTTCGCAATTGCTGCGGCCGCGGTCATTGCCGTCGGGCTGGCACTGCGCCTCAGCATCGCTTGGCAGAATCCGGAGACCCTGGCCTTGAAAGTCGTCGCAGACGATGGATTCTACTATTTCGTGACGGCTGACAGGATCTCGGACGGGCAGAACATATCCTTCGACGGTGTGACGCTCTCGAACGGCTACCACCCGCTATGGCTGTTCTTTCTCGTCCCGCTGTATCTCCTGCCCGGTCGATCGCTCCCGTTGCACCTTGCCCTCACGGCTTCATCCCTCTTCGACGTGGCTGCAGGCGGCCTCGTTGCCCTGGCTGTGGGGAGGCTGACCGGCAACAGGGCCGCCGCTCTCTTCGCCCTCACGTTCTATCTGTTGATTCCTCAGAACGTCTTCGCCTCGGCAAATGGCGTCGAGAGTGCTCTGGCAGCGATGATGCTGGGAGCGCTGCTCCTGGTCCTCGTGTCGGTCTGGCGCCGGAGCCGGGACGACTGGATTCGCTGGGCCGTCGTGACGGGCGTTCTGGGCGGGTTGACGGTGCTCGCACGTCTGGAGAGCGCCCTCGTCCTCGCAGTCGTCCTGGCGTTCATCGCGGCCTCTCAATCGGGTGCGCAGCGATGGCGCGCGCCGTCGGTCGCCGGGGCAATGGCCGCCATCGTAGTGGCGCCCTGGTTCCTCTGGAGCTTCGTCGCCGTGGGCACGGTCATGCCCGTTAGCGCGGAGTCGATAACGTGGTTGCTAAGGCAGCACTACTCGGCGCACTACCCTGATGCGGATACCATCGACAAAGTCCGGCACGGGCTGTCCTACACGAAGTTCATCCTGCTCACCCGACTGCCGGACCTATACTTCCCTCCCAGACCGTTCGCGGTGCTGTTCCTCTCCGGGCTGGCGCTGCTCGGCGGCCATTTCTTGCTTCTCTCAAGGGGTCTGCTGCGAAGAAAGACCGCCGGCCAGATCCTCATCGCAGGGCTACCGCTGGCCGCGTTCGCTGTCATGTTGGTGTTCAACAGTTGGTGCCGCTGGTTCGTCCGGGAATGGTACTTCGCCTGGGGCATGCCCATGGTGGCGCTCTTCGTTGGAGTTGTCTTCGCCTATCTTGACGAGGTCGTGGCCTCATTTCCGCTCTTCAGCGGCCGGTGGCTGCACGCCATCGCGGGCGGCACAAGACAACTGCTGCTTTGCGGTGCCGTCGTTGGGCTGCTGGCGCTGGCCTACGTGGGTCCCGCGAGAGACACCTGGCGCACCGGGCTCTACCCGGAGCAGGAAGAGAGGCTTCAGGCCGCCCTGTACGTCAAATCGAACACCGACCCGGCCGCTCGGGTCGCAGCCTTCAACTCAGGCCTGACAGGCTACTTCAGCGACCGCACCGTCATCAATCTCGACGGCGTGGTCAATCCCGATGCCTACCACGCCCTTCGCGATCACCGACTGCTCGACTATCTGCGAACCGTCGATGTGACCTACGTGGTCGATCGCGACAGAGCCTGGCGCGATCTACGCGCCTATATCCGACCCGATGACTGGTCGCAGAGTCTGTGGGGGGAGGATCCTGGCAAGGGCTTCGTGACCATCGCCACGTTCGGGCCAGACACTTTGTTCGGACAGATGCGCATCTGGCGCCTGACCAGATGAGCCAACCACCGGCCTAGGCGTCAGCTCCTGGATACCGCGGCTACAGCTCCAGCCAGCGGAAGCAAGAGTGCGCCACCTGCTTGACCGGAAAGTGAAGGTGGCAGCGCCATCGCTCTGTCCGAAGGAGACACGGGAGATGTCTGGGGGCGCAGCGCCGTCAGCTTCGCCTTCAATCTGCGCTGTGCTGGCCCTGAGGCTCCTTGGGCTGCCAGACCAAGACGACGACATCGGCCAAGCGGGGTAGACGCCGCGCCAGCTTGCTGAGGGCCCGCAGGACCAGGTCTCTGATCCCGCCGGGCAAGAAGGACAGGAAGCGTCCCCAGCCGGGGAAACCCCACAGGAGCGATACGCCGTAGCAATCGATCTCGCTGAAGTACGGCTTCCCCAGCGCGCGGGTGTTGTCGAGCGCGAACTCGCGCGTGTGCTGGAATGGGACGGGGCTGTCCCAGAGGAAGCGCTTGCTGCGGGCTGGCGGCCACACTGCGCGAAGGAGCCGGTAGAGCATCCGGCTGGACCGGGTGCCAAGGCTGCCGTAGTTATTGATGCTGACCACCGCGCGGCCCTTGGGACGTAACACCCGTGCGAATCCTCGCATCGCTCCGTCGTGATCGACGAAGTGGTCCAGGGCCGACTTGCAGATCAGCGAGTCAAACACGCCCGGCTTGAACGGGAGCCATTCGGCTACCCCTCGCACGAGGTTGATACGCTGTCCTGCCTCTTCGGCAGCCTTCCTGGCATCCCGGAGTTGCAGGGGCGAAGCGTCCAGACCCCATCCTTCCCAGCCCAGGTCGCTGAGCGAAGTGATGTCGCGGGCGTTCCCGCAGGCCACGTCGAGCACACGCCCCGGCTGGCCAGCGGAGGCGCTCACGCCGACCAGGTAGTCCCACGCGCGGAAGATGAATGAGGTGTCGGGAGTGGCGGCGATGTCGTGGCAGATCTCCTCGGGATGCCAGTGCGTCTGATAGGCCTTTGCGTCAATTTCCATCAACGAGTCACCGGGGAGGAGGGGGAATGCTCTGGACAAACCGGACGGCAGACGGAATCTTACCCGCATCCGGCCACAAGATCAATGCCCTGAGCGAAGAGGGAGGACGCCTGGCGGGTCAGCCGGGTTGATGGTCTTCGAGTATCTAGATTCACCTGTGAGGGTCTATGGGGTTAAACTAAATATGTGGACTATGGGAGACAACCGCTGCAACATGGTGTGAGAAGGACGGCCATGTTGCAGCTTAGCGATGAAGACAGCAAGGAACTGCAAAGGTTGATGCAACGTGCGGACAAATCCCATATCCGGATAAAGGCGACAGCCCTCTGGAACCTTGGCCAGGGAAAGACGCGCCAGGAAGTGGCGGATTTCCTGGGAGTCAGCGTCGTGAGCGTGAGCGCCTGGACCAAGCGCTTCCGCGCTTTCGGGGTAGCGGGACTGGCGATCCGACCGGGGCGAGGGCGGCCAGCGCGAGCACAGAGGGCCGAGGTCGAGCAGGTGCTTAGGCAATCGCCACGCTCTTTTGGCCTGACCCAGACCAGGTGGACGCTGCGGGCCCTGGCCCAGGTGGTGCCCAGCCTCCGGGGGTTCAGCGAGATGGGCGTTTGGAAGGTGCTTCACCGGATGGGCCTTCGCTACAAGCGAGGTCAACCGCATCTGTCTTCTCCTGATCCGCTATACGAGGAAAAAAGGGGCGGCTGGTTCAGGCCCTCCAAGAGGCCTGTGCCCATCCAGGGGAGGTGAGGGTACTGTCTAGTGACGAGGCCAGCTTCTATCGTCAGCCCAGCCAGGCCTGGCTGTGGGCCTCGCTGGGCAGGAGGCAGCCCAGGCTGCGCTACAGCCACCGCGCCAACACCCTGATGCGGATCGTCGGCGTGCTGGACGCCATGACCGCCGGGGTGCATGTCTGGGACTTTCCTCGCGTAACGGCGGAGCGGCTGGCCCGCTGCTGGAAGCAGCTTGGCTCCCTCTATCCTCAGGCCCACAAGATCTACTTCGTGGCGGATAACTGGCCGGTCCACTTCCATCCCAAGGCCCCAGCGGCTCTGGCCACAGAACCGCGTCTCGATGTCCTTCCCCTGCCTGCCAATGCGCCGTGGCTGAACAACACCGAGAAGCTCTGGCCGTGGGCAAAGCCGGCCCTGGGCGGGGGCAGGGCCCCGCCCCTACGCGCGAACGCACCGCGTTGGACCCTGTAGGGGCCGACCCCCGTGTCGGCCGTGAGCGAGGCAGCGGGGGGCGTCCGCCGTCCGCTGCTGCCCTTCCGCCTGCCTGTATCGAGGGCTAGAATGCGCGTGAGTCCTCGTTGGCCGTGGCCGGCTTCCACGCCACGCTGACCCCTCGCCTATCATCCGCGGAGCGCAAGGACAGATGGGCAAAGTCGACGAGACGGCCGCCGGCCGCGCCGCTCTAGCGCAGCGCCTAGCGCGAGCGCCGGCCTTCTCATCTCTCAGCCTGGGCCAGTTCCGTTTTCTATTGGTGGGTACTTCTGCCAGCCAGCTAGGTAGCTGGATGGAGGAGGTGGCACGGGGCTGGCTGGTCTTCCACCTCACCGATTCCGCCTTTCAATTGGGCCTCGTAGCTTTCCTCCGTGGCGTCAGTACCCTTGTCTTCTCGCCCGCGGCGGGTGTGGTGGTGGAGCGGCTGGACCGCCGACGTCTGGTCGCCCTCACCCAGTCGGTCCCGGCCGCCGTTTCGCTGCTCGTGGGACTACTGGTAAGCGCCGGTTGGGTGCAGATGTGGCACCTCTATATCCTGGCCATCATCGTGGGTGCGGACTCGGCCATTAGCATCCCGGCCCGGCAGGTGCTGGTCTACGACGTGGTAGGGTCGGAGCACCTGACCAGCGCTATCGCCCTCAACTCGGTGACAGGTAACGTCTCCCGCATCGCTGCGCCGAGCCTGGGGGGCATAATCATCCGTGCTGCCGGCATGGCGCCCGCCTTCTACGCCCAGGCCGCGTTCTATGGGCTGGCCGTCGCCGCCACCCTCATGCTGCGGCCCTTGACACACGTCCACCCCGTCCGCGTACCGGTGCTGGCTGGCATTCGGGAAGGCTTCGACTACATCCGTCGAGATGAGAGGCTTTCGCGGCTCGTGCTGATGAACGTCGTTGCCAACGTCCTCATCTACCCCTATGTGACAATGATGCCCGTCTTCGCCGAAGATTTTCTCCACGTCGGCTCGGCGGGCTATGGGCTCCTGCTGACCGGTGTCGGAGTCGGGGCTATCCCCGGCGGCTTGACGGCGGCGAGCATGCAGAGCTGGGGCAGCAGAGGGAAGACGATGGCTGTGGCGGCGCTCCTCTACATGGGCATGGTGCTCGCCTTCTCCTTTTCGCGGCTCTTCGGCCTTTCGTTCGCCATACTGGTGGTGGCCGGCATAGGCTGGTCCCTGTTCGTGACCCTCAATCAGACGCTCCTCCAGCTCAACCTGGACGATGCCTTCCAGGGACGGGGCATGGCGCTCTACAGCATGGCCAGCGGGCTCTCGCCTTTTGGCAACCTGACCATGGGGGCGGCTGCCAGCGGGTTTGGCGCGCCCCATTCGGTGGCAGGGTTCGCTGCCGTGGGACTGGTGCTGACTTCCCTCACCGGCATTGCATCCCAGAAGATCCGGCGGTTGTAGGGCGTTCACCAGCGACAGGGGGCAGTACAGGACTTGTGATCGTGCCGTGTCGTTGACAGTTACGCCCTTTGAGCTAGGATACCCCTGACAGGCCTGGACCCGCTGCAATCCACGAAAGGAGCCGACATGAGTCTGTATCTGGACCTCAACCGTGACCTCACTCCCGCCCAAGTCGCCCTCAAGGAGCAGACGCATCGCTTCGCCGAGGAAGTGCTGCGCCCGGCCAGCATGGAGCTGGACAAGCTGTCCGCCCAGGACGTGATCAAGGAGGACTCTGCCCTCTGGAGGGTGTTCCGCCTGGCCTACGAGCAGGGTCACCACACCAGTGGCTTCCCCGAGGAGTTCGGCGGCGCCGGCCTGGGCCCCCTGGAGCAGCACATCGTAGCCGAGGAGATAGGCTGGGGCAGCGCTGACTTCGCTATTGGCCTTGGAGTTACGTCCATGCCCTTCAGCTTCGCTCTCATGAGCGGCAACCAGGACCTGATAAACGAGTTCGTCATCCCGTTCATCCAGGACCGGGAGGCGAAGTACATCGGCTGCTGGGCGATCACCGAGCCTGAGCACGGGTCCGACTGCGTCCTCTTCGGCACGGAGCAGTTCCACGACCCCAGCATCACCTTCGACGTCAAGGCCGTGCTCGACGGCGACGAGTGGGTGATCAACGGACAGAAGGCGGCCTGGGTCTCAAACGGCACCATCGCCACCCACGCCCTTCTGTTCCTGACGCTGGACCCGTCGCAGGGGATGGCGGGCAGCGGTGTAGCCATCGTGCCCCTGAACCTGCCCGGCGTGTCCAAGGGTCCACCCCTGGAGAAGCTGGGGCAACGCGCCCTGAACCAGGGCGAGATCTTCTTCGATGACGTTCGCATTCCCAAGCACTACATGGTGGTGGAGCCGGCCACCTTTCCTCCCATCATCGACATCATCCTGGCGCTTGCCAACGCTGGCATGGGGACCACGTTCACCGGCGTAGCCAGAGCCGCCTTTGAAGAGGCGCTCAAGTACTGTAAGCAGCGGGTGCAGGGGGGCAAGCCCATCGCCGAGCACCAGCTGGTGCAGAAGAAACTGTTCGACATGTTCACGAAGGTGGAGACGGCCAGGGCCATATCGAGGGCGGCCAGCATCTACAACGCGACCGCGCTGCCGCCGCAGGCCCACTACTCGGTGGTCTCGAAGGTCTACTGCACCGAGGTCGCCTTTGAGGTGGCCAGCGACGCGATCCAGCTCCACGGTGGCTATGGGCTGAGCAAGGACATGCCGGTGGAGAAGATCTTTCGGGACGCCCGCGCCTCCATGATCGAGGACGGCTGCAACGAGGTGCTGGCCCTGGCCGCCGCCCGCCTGCTTGTGGACAGGTACTAGGAAGGGACCAGAAGGCGAGCCCACTGATGGCCATTGAGATAATAAACCGACACATCGAGGGGGTTAGTCTCCGAAGGCCAGGCTTGAGCCTGGCTGCCATGCCAGCCTGATGGTCTTCAAGTATTTAGATTCACCTCTGAGGGTTGAAACCCTCAGCTTCGAGGAAGCTGCGGATTTCAATCCGCAGGATTAATGTACTTCGTTTAACGCCATAAGGCTGGCCTTCGGGAACCTTGAGGGCGGCGTTCCTCGTGTCGAGTTATCTTGTCAATGACCATAAACCCTCAGCTTCGAGGAAGCTGCGGATTTCGATCCGCAGGGATGGTTCATTTGCCTTATGATCGCTAGCTCTTCGCCCTGTTGACGGCCTGGAAGTTCACCCTCTGGTGGCTGCCATCGCAGAAGGGCTTGTTGGAGGAGTTGCCGCAGCGGCACAGAGCAATAGCCGAACCCTGGACCGTGAACTCGTTCCCCTCCTTGTCGATGAGCTTGACGGGGCCCTTGACGAGGTAGGGGCCGTTGTCGGTGGGTGTAATGGTTACGTCTGCCATTGAACCTCCCTCTTCTCGGCTTTGTCGGATTCCGCGGCTTGTGACCGCTCTCGGCGTCGGGCCGCGGGTATTGCTGCGTCCAGCACGGCGTCCAGACCATCGCTCGAATGGTGATCGGCATCACCCAATATGATGCGGTCGGCACCCTGTATGCAAGGGCCCTTGATGCGGAGGCACCATAGCGTGTAGGCTGACCTAACCCGAAGTCGACGAGCGGCCCTGCTCGAGATGAGATCGATGGCTTTCTCCTCACGTCCTTCCGATGCACAATGGGGCGCTCTGGAGCCGGCTCCATGGGCCGTCCCGCCTCTCCTCGGCTGCGACACGCTCGTGGCACTGCCGCCGGCGACGGCCGACGGCTCCACCGTCTTCGCCAAGAACAGCGACCGGCCAGCCCTCGAGTCGCAGCCACTGGTGCAGGTGCCGCCCCGCCGCCACCGGCCGGGTTCGCGTGTCCGCTGCCAGTACGTCTCCATCCCCCAGGTCCGGGAGACCCGCGGCTTCATCGGCTCCCAGCCCCACTGGCTCTGGGGCCTGGAGCACGGCGTCAACGACTGCCGGGTCGCCATCGGCAACGAGACTGTCTTCAGCCGCGAGCCGCCGGGCGGTGAGGCGCTCCTGGGGATGGACCTTGTTCGCCTGGGGCTGGAGCGCTCGCAGACGGCGCGCGAGGCTCTGGGGGTGATCACAGACCTGCTGGAGACCTACGGCCAGGGTGGGCCGGGCCATCTGGGGACCACCTTCAGCTACCACAACTCCTTCCTCATGGCCGACCCGGCAGAGGCCTGGATACTGGAGACCTCCGGCAAGCAGTGGGCGGCGCGGGAAGTGGATGGCGTGGGGAACATATCCAACCACATCAGCATCGAGGACGACTGGTCGCTGGCCTCGGCGGACCTGGAGGAGTACGCTGTAGAGCGGGGCTGGTGGGCGCCGGGCCGCGGACGGATCCGGTTCGCCGGCGCCTTCCGCGACACGGGGGCCAGGCCCAGCCACTATTCGGCGGGGCGGTTCGACCGTGCGCGCGGCTTGCTCGAGGAGAGTAAGGGCCGGTTGGCGCCGCAGGACATGATGCGATTCCTCCGTGACCATGGGGAATCCGGGACGATCCTCCCCGAGCAGCGAGACCCGGAGACCGCGGACTTCTTCACCCTCTGCATGCACGCCGACCCCCTCCCAATGACCACGGCCAGCATGTTGGCCCGCCTGCGCCCGCAGTGGGACGGCCTCCCCGACCTCTGGGTCTCCCTCGCCGCCCCTTGCACCGGCGTGTTCCTTCCGCTCTATCTAGAGGGCGACGTGCCCACCGCCTACGCGCGGGGCGGCGTCTCCTTCGATGCCAACTCGCCGTGGTGGCGCTTCAAGGCTTTTCAGGACGCCGTCCTCGACCGGCCCCGCCGCGACCTGGTGCGCCTGCAGCAGCACTGGGGCGAGTGGGAGCAGGAGCTGGCCTTCCGGTCCGAGCGACTGGCGATGGAGGTGCGGACCCTCCAGAGCCGCAGCGACAGAGACGCTGTCCGCCGCCAAACCTCTCGCTTCATGGAGGAGAACCTGGAGGAAGCCCTGCGCCGCCTGGATGCCTGGCAGGCCGGAGACGAGGTCGCGAGGTAGCCGTGTTTGCGCTCCCCGGCACGCCCACCACAACGTCGGAGACCCCAGGTGCAAGTCCCTGGGGCTACAAGCTATGAAGAGGGCCCTAGTGGTTGCCGCTATCGGCGTGGTCCAGCCTGTTGTGGCCTTCTTGGCGGGTCGCTGGTGGCTCGTGGCCCTCATGGCTGCGGCGTTGATCGCCGTGAAGGTCTTCTTGATTATGGCGGGTGCTCCCTGGTGGCTCATAGCCGTCATAGCCGTGGCGTTCATCGCCGCGAAGGCCGTCCTGATTGGCTGGCACGCCCGCCGAGCGGCCCGACGGGCCTCCCTGCCCGGCAGGCAGGCTTGAGGGCGTAGACCACCAGGCTCTTGGCCAGGACGTGGTTGCCCACCTGGTCGGCGGCGTGATAGAAGCGCGAGTACGGCTCGGCGCGCGTGCGGGCCCGCCACCGCTCGACGGCCGCCAGCGCCGCATGGAGCCGCCGCGGTGGCCGCGCGAGCAGAGCCAGCAGTATCCAGTAAACGGCTTCCAGCGAGTCCCGCCGGTACTCCGCGTAGGGCTGGAGTCCGGCGCGCGTCAGCGCCCGGGTGAGCGTCTGGGCCTCGTATATGCGCCTGTGCCCTCCCGGGAAATCCAGATATCCCCCGATCAACCCATACAGGATCGCCTCACAGAAGAAGTGGGGCACACTGATAGCCAGGCGACCGCCGGGCTTGAGGACGCGGGCCAGCTCGCGCAGGGCCAGGTGCGCGTCTGCCACATGCTCCAGCGTTTCCGTGCAGATGATTCGGTCGAATGAGGCGTCGGCGAAGGGGAGCCGCTGCCCGTCGGCGACGGCGAAACCGGCGGGGTGCGGAGTGAAGCCGCGCAATCCCGCCGAGTGGTCCACGCTGAGGCGCAGGCGATCCCTGTCGAGGTCAACGCCCACGGCCAGCGCCCGCACGGGCCCGGACTGGCCCCCGTCTGGGGGCACCCGTCTGGGCGAGGCCTGCCGGGCGGCCTTCCGGAGAAGATAGCCCGGTCCGCAGCCGACATCGAGCACCGAGTGGCCTTCCCGCACGTCGAGGAGGGCCATGTCCACCTTCTGCCAGCGCCGCAGCGCTCGGTAGGGAACGTAGCCGTCTTGTTCGATGGCTGATGTGCGCAAGGTCGCCACGGGGACCCGTCGCCTGTCTCCGCTACCTGCCTCTTGCCTAGGGGCCGAAGTGCTCCCGGTTCCAGCGCCGACCTTCGTCGAGCATGGCCAGGTAGTTGGCAACGGGAACGTAGTTGGCGACGGTGTTGCCCGTCCCCAGGCAGTAGCCGGTGCCAGCGACTCCGCAGAGCTCGAGGATCTGGCGGGTCCGCGCCCGCACCTGCTCCTCGCTGCCGCTGGCCAGCAAGTCCATATCCACTCCGCCCAGGATCGCCGTGCGGCCGCCCCAGCGACGGTAGACCTCCTCCACCGGCATGATGACGTCCTCGAAGGAGTGCTTGCCGTCAACGCCCACGTCGCCTATGAGGTCGTCCATGATGCTCTCCAGGTTGCCGCACGAGTGAAGCGCGAAGAGGCGCCCGGCGGCGTGGACGGCGTCAGCGATGCGTTTTTGCTGGGGGAGGACGTACCGGCGGAGGTCGGCAGGTGAGATCACCGTGGCCGTCTTGTAGCCCATGTCGTCGCCCAGGAACACCATGCCGACGTTGTCGATCGTCACGGCCGTGCCGGCGGCGGCGACCGTGAGCTCGCCCACCCGCTGACAGAGGGCAGCGACGAGGTCGGGCTGGTCGTGCAGTGCGTAGGCAAAGGACTCGAGCCCCATTAGCCAGGAGGCGTTCTCGAAGACGCCGCCTATGACAACGCTGATCTTCATCCCCTCAGGGACCACGGCGTTCAGGTACTCCAGGGCGTGGTAGCTGACATCCTCAGGCTTCGGCCAGAGGTACTTCTCGAAGTCCTCCCACGACTGGATGGGGCCGCTGGTCTCGTCCTGCCAGTAGCGGGTGTCCCCGGGCCAGTTCCCTGTCGAGGCCGTGTCGGGGGCGGCTGAGCGGTGCAGGCCTGGGAAGGTCAGACCCGTCCAGGCGAAGACGTAGTCGTAGCCGGTCTCGTAGCAGAAGCGGAGGATCATGTCGAGGACGTGGTGGCCACGTAGGGCCGGTCTCTGTGCCGAGCTGCGGAACTCGCCCTCGGCGTCCGGCGTCCTAAAGGGGAACTTCTCGCCCAGGACGCTCTCCATGATAGCTGGGTCGGCGAAGAGCTCGATGAACGGGACGGGCCCGGCAGGCCCCTGCCGGAGGAGTGTCCGGCGCAGGTTGCCAAAGTCGGGCTGCCGCTTGAACTTGTAGGTGGGGCCGGCGGGTCGCTCAGTCATCGCTTTTCTCCCGGGCGGGGTCGCCGCCACGCCAAGAGCAACAAACCCGGTGTGCAAGCGGGCGAGCCGGCAACGGCGGCCCTCAGAGCCGGGAGCCGATCATGGGGCCAGGTCCCTCCTCGAGTGGGTGGGCCTGCCCGTCCTCCAGGCGGGCCCGCCGGCGCTCGAGGGCGGCGTCGATGGTAGAGAGGACTACCTCCTTCTCCTCCGGGAACTTGTAGCCCTCCCATTCCTGCCGCAGGAAGGGAGGATTGGAGAAGTGGTCAAAACAAAGCTGACCGGTGATGTCCAGGCGCTCCACCAGGGCCCTTATCTCGTGCGTCAGGTCCAGCACCGACATCGCCCGGAACCTCCCCGCCTCGTACTCCTGGTAGAGGGGCGTGCCAGGCGCCAGGACAAGGGACCTGACCCTGGTGTAGTGGGGGTCGATGGCGTTGAGGACGCGGGCGGTGCCCTCCACATGCTGCTGGGAGCCGTCCCGGCCGCCCAGGCCCGGCATCACGTACTCAGAGAGCTCGAAACCAGCTTCCTTGACCCTGAGCCCGGCGGCGATCATCTGCTCGGAGGTGGCGCCTTTCTTCACCCGTTCCAGGACGCCATCGTCGCCGCTCTCCAGCCCCAGGTGAAGGCGGTCCAGTCCCGCCCTCCTCAGCCCGCGCAACTCATCCGCGCTCTTGGCCAGCACCGTCTTTGCCCGGCCGTAGGAGGTCACCCGCTCCAGGGACGGGAAGGCCTCGAGCAGGTAGGCGACGATCTCCGCCAGGTCAGCGGTCCTGATAATGATGGCGTTGGAGTCGGCAAGGAAGGCCGTTCTCGGCTCCACGACATAGCCCCGGCCACGCGCCTCTTCGGCCGCCGCCCTCAGCTCGTCGATGTCGCCTTTCACCTCCTCCGTCGACCGCATCAGCGCCTTTCGCGGCACGTCCTTGTAGGCGGAGCAGAAGGTGCAGTAGTTCCAGGGGCAGCCGCGCATGACCCTGACTAGCAGGGAGCGGGCCTCGCTGGGCGGCCTCATAGGTGGGAGTTCGTAAGACATGACGCTCTCTTGGCAGCGTACTCCAGCGTACTCCAGCCTTCTCCAGTATTCTACTCCCCCCTTGCGATGGGCGGTGCTATATTGGGGTGTGACGATGGCGAGTTCCCCTCATCCCCTTGACGACATCTTTCACCCGCGGTCGGTGGCAGTAGTAGGGGTTTCCGGGAAGCAACAAGATTGGGGCGGCGGCGCCATGTTCGTCCGGGCCCTCCAGCACATGGGTTTCCCCGGGCCCATCTATCCCATCAACCCGCGGGCGCAGGAGGTGCTGGGCCTGCCCTGCTACCCATCGCTGCTGGAGGTGCCGGGATCCGTGGATCACGTCATCTCCAGCATCCCGGCGTCGGGCGTGCTGGAGCTCATGGACGACGCCGCCGCCAAGGGTGTGCGCTCTGTCCACTTCTTCACGGCCGGTTTCCGCGAGACGGGTGAGAAGGAGCGCGCCGCTCTGGAGCAGGAGCTGCTGCGCCGGGCACGGGCGGCGGGTATCCGGCTTATTGGGCCCAACTGCATGGGCCTCTACTGCTCGGCCGCGAAGGTGGCCTTCAACAGCGAGAGCCCCAGGAAGCCTGGCAACGTCGCCTTCATCTCCCAGAGCGGGCTCAACGCCGAGGAGTTCCTCATGTATGCGGCCCAGCGCGGCGTCCGATTCAGCAAGGCCGTGAGCTATGGAAACGCCGTCGACCTGGACGAGAGCGATTTCCTCGAGTACTGCGCCGTCGATCCGGAGACGACGATCATCACCGCCTACATCGAGGGGGTGAAGGATGGCCGGCGCTTCCTGCGGGCCCTATCGGCGGCCGCGGCGGCCAAGCCGACCATTGTGGTCAAGGGCGGCCTCACCGGCGCCGGGAGCCGGGCCGCCGACTCGCACACAGGCAGCCTGGCTGGCTCGGCCCAGGTGTGGGAGGCAGCCTGTCGTCAGGCGGGAGCCCTGAGCGTAGACACGCTCGCCGAGCTGGAAGACCTGGCTGTCACCTTCTCGTTCTTGCGGCGGCCGGCTGGCCGGGGCGTCGCCATCATGGGTGTCGGCGGTGGTAGCAGTGTCCTCGCCGCCGACGCCGCCGAACGGGAGGGGCTGAGCGTGCCGGCCCTATCGGAGGACCTCCAGGCCCGAATACACGAGTTCACGCCGGTCGCGGGCACCAGCGTGCGCAACCCGCTGGACACCGTGGGCATCAACAACCGCGATCACTACATGGAGGCGGTACGCATCGTCGCCAGCTCGCCGGACATTCACCTGTTCCTCATCCAGTCGCGCATCGACTGGACGCCGGGGCGGGGTCAGAGCGCCTTGGAGTACGTGGCCGCGGGCGTGGAGGTGCTGGAGGAGACGGTGAAGGTCGCTGGCAAGCCCGTCGTCGCCGTCGTCTGGCCACCGACCTCGGTCGACACGATGGAGAGGGTGCTGGCCTTCCAGAAGGGCTGCGCGCGGGCCGGGCTGCCGGTCTTCTGGGGCGTGCACCGGGCCCTGCACGCCATCTCGCGCTTCCTCGACTGGCACGAGGGGCGCTGCTAGCGGCAGCGCCGGAGCGGGCGGCCACGGGGTCATGAACATGTAGCTGAGGGGGCTACCCCTGCCGTGGCCGGCATTCGCCGAGCCGAGTTTGAAGGAGGGCATGTAATGGTTGTATCCGGATACTGGCCCAGCCAGGCCCCTTACGAGGAGTTTCCCCTTCCCGAGCTGCTGCGCCGGTCGGCGGAGAGCTTCGGTGACAAGCCAGCCCTCATCGCTGCCGATGGCACCACGCGCACCTACCGCGAGCTGTGGAGCTCTGCCCGCAAGGTGGCGCGTCTCCTCCAGGACCAGGGCATTGAGAAGGGCGACAAGGTGGGCATCTTCTCGCCCAACCACGTCGACTACCCCTCCGTCTTCTACGGCACGCTCCTGACCGGCGCCACGGTGACCACCCTCAACCCCCTCTATCGGGAGCGTGAGGTCGAGCACCAGTTGGACGACGCCGAGGCCGTCGCCGTCTTCGTCTTCAGCCCCATGGGCGCCGCCGTGGAGGCCGCTCGTCCCAAGCTGCCCCGCCTCCGCCACGTCTGGCCCATCGACGGCCTGGCGGAGCTGCTGGGCGGCGTCTCGGAGGAGTACCGGCCGGTGCCCATCAATGCTCGCGAGGACGTGGCCGCTCTGCCCTACTCCAGCGGCACAACCGGCCTCCCCAAGGGCGTCATGCTCACTCACCACAACATCACCTCCAACGTCAAGCAGGGCCTGGCCACCGGACAGATGACGCCGGGCTCCGTCAGCCTGGTAGTGCTACCGCTCTTCCACATCTATGGCATGACGGTGCTCATGAGCACGGGTATGGCGCTGGGCAGCACCGGTGTGGTGATGATGCGGTTCGACGCGGAGCAGATGCTGCACCTGATCGGCCAATACGGCATCACTAACCTCTACCTCGTGCCCCCGGCCATCCTCGGCATGGCCAACGTGCCGGACCTTTCCCGCTTCGACACCTCTTCTCTGCGGCTAATCGTCTCCGGCGCGGCACCCCTGCCTGTCGAGGTGGCAGCGCGTGTGAAGTCCGCCTATGGCTGCCTGGTGGCACAGGGCTACGGCCTCACCGAAACCAGCCCCACCACCAACACCAACCCTCTGGACCGCATCAAGCTGGAGTCCTCCGGCCCGCCCGTCGCTGATACGTTCGAGAAGATCGTCAGCCTGGACAGCGGCGAGGAGCTGCCGACCGGCGAGGTGGGCGAGGTGATGGTCCAGGGACCACAGGTGATGAAGGGCTACTGGAAGCGCCCGGAGGAGACCAAGGAGTGCCTCAGCGACGACCGCTGGCTGCGCACCGGCGACATCGGCCATCTGGACGAGGACGGCTACGTCTACATCCTCGAGCGGAAGAAGGAGATGATCAAGTACAAGGGCTATCAGGTGGCCCCGGCCGAGCTGGAGGCCGTCCTCCACGAGCACCCGGCCGTCCTCGACGCCGCCGTCATACCCAAGCCCCACCTGGAGAGCGGCGAGATCCCCAAAGCGTTCGTCGTGCTCAGGGAGGGCTTCCAGGCCAGCCCTGAGGAGTTGATGGCCTTCGTGGCCGAGAGGGTGGCGCCCTACAAGAAGATCCGCGAGCTGGAGTACCTGCCGGAAGTGCCTAAGACCGCCTCCGGCAAGATCCTCCGCCGTGACCTCATCGAGCGGGAGCGGGCCAAGAAGGACTGACCCGGCGGCCCTCCCTACTCCACGTCAAAGAGCAGCGGCATCCGCGAGAAGTACTGGGGGAGTACGAGGGTGTCCGGCTGGAGGACGCCTTCCTCCCCAACAGCGGCTACGAGTACCTCCTCTGGGAATCGGCCTGCCGACAGTGGGCCTGGCCAGTGCGGGAGCCCTACGTGCGATCCGCGCCTTGGGCGCGTGAAAAAAGATCGAAGAAAAGTGGCAAGTTGGGCGATTTAGGGGTTGACATAGTGTTGGTGATGGGTAGTATGAGGGGGCTTTCACCAGCGACGGTGTGTCCGGGAAGGCACAGATATAGACGCTGTTATCGCGACACAGAGAGAAAGCCAAGAGAGTTCAACGCGTCGCTAATTGTTCATACAGCATTCATTTCGGCCGTTGAGGCGAAGATCCGAGACGGGGTGAGGTTACCGGGAGGCGGGGCCGTAACCTGGTCGCCTGGGTCTCGGGGAGCCAATAGCGAAACCGGTAACCCCGCGTTGCCGGTTATTTGTTTTCAGGAGGGGAACAGGATTAGGGACTGAGATCGGGTAATAAAAGATCGAGCCCCAGGCAAGTTGGCACGAGCTGGGGCCCGAGGCAAGAGGAGCGCTTCCGCATCCCCTGGCCGTTTCTATTTTAGCGGCCACGGGACCTCGATCGCAAGGGGTGGCGCGATGGCGCTGCCCCAAAATTTCCTCTCGCCCCCTCTCAGCTCCTAACCCCCACCAGCCCTTGGTCCTGCTGGCGCGGTGGGGCAGCCCCCATCCGCGGCCGACGGGACTCCGCCGGACATAGCGCGCGACGATGAAAAAGGTATGAGAGTAGCTCGGATTCTCACGGCGCTCATAGCCAGTTTGGCGGTGGTAGCCGGCGTGCCGGCGTTCTTTGCCTTCGAATCGCACATGGTGAGCGTGACCGCCCGCGTGGTGCAGCCGCCGCCCACTTCGACGCCGCTCGCGACCGAGGCGACACCGACACCCACGGCTGACCCCGTCGTCCAGCCCAGCGCGACGCCGACACCGGTCGCGGCGCACGCGACGCCCACAAGCACGGCTGAGCCCGTCGTCGAGCCGAGCGCGACCCCGACGCCGGTCGCGGCCGAGACCACGCCCACAAGCACCGCCGAGCCCAGCATCGCGACAGCCACCGAAACACCCGTTGCTGGCTCGACGATGGACCCCGCCGCGACGCCGGTCGCGGCCCGGGTCACGCCCACAAGCACCGCCGAGCCCATCGTCGAGCCCAGCGCGACGCCGACGGGCGCCGCCGCTGTGGACACGCCGCCACCTACGCCAACAGCGACGGCGACCTCGGAGGGAGGCTAACGAAGAGATGCGACGGAGTGCACTGTTGCTGCTGGCTATGCTGGTCGTCGCGGGTGGCGTTGCTGCTTTCTCCGCTTTTGAATCGCACGTTATCAACGTGCGGGCGCACGTGGTAGACCCGCTCTCACAGGAGATCGTGGGCTGCGAGGCCATCGGGCCCAGTGGTGGCTGGGAACTGTGCCCCGACTCTCTCGCCGTGCCCGAGGACGTCCCGGTGAGGTGGAGGTTCCTGATCCACATCAGCAATCCCCTGGACGTGCCCTTGACGGGCGTGCAGGTGACCGAGGAGTTCGCTCCACAGGTCTGGGTCGCCATGAATGGGCCGAACGAGGGCACTGTATCCACCAGCTACCCCGGCGCCCCGCCCCATCCCCTGCTGCAGTGGGATCACCTCACGCTGCAGCCGGGCGTTCAATACACCCTCGATTTTGAGGTGGAGACCCTAGGCGGAGAGTTCGCCGACCCCATCGCCGACCTTGTCCTGGCCACCGGCGCCGTCATGACGGGGACGATCAGCGGGGGAGGTGACTTCACGGCCACCACGGCCCCCATTCACATCGAGGTGCTCGACCCGCCCGACGGCCTCGAGATCAACACAGACATCGACTTCGGCATCGTCTTCCCCCAGACGACCCGAACCGACTACTTCAAGGTCTGCGTCAGCAAGAGCTGGTGCGGATCCAGCGGCCAGGCCAAGACGGACTACAAGATCGTCCTCGAGCGAAAGCCGCTCGCCTGCAGCGGGTGCTGCCACGACCCCAAGTACTACCCGGACCTCCGCCCCTACCTGACCGTGCAGCGCGACCCTGCGGAGACCCATGAGCCCGCCGAGCCCGACGGGACCGCCAACGGGATCGCGGGCGACTACATCGCCCAGGGGCACCTCGACGCCCGCGCGGGGGACGAGTGCGACAAGTGGCTGGTAACCATGAGGGTCCCTGTCTTCAGAGAGAACTACAACCCGGAGACCGACCCCATCCCGCCGGACCAGGTCCTGCTCCTGCCGCCGGAGGCCAACCCTGATGGCTGGGACCTGGGCGCCGACCTCAAGGTCGAGCTCGGCGGCAGGTCATGGTCGCAGTGGCTCTGGTACTGGTGGGGGGCGTGGGGCCACTGATGATTCAGGTCTTACTGGTGAGCGTCGCCGATTGCACCTCCCGCGGGGAGGGCGGCGAGGGAAGCGGCATCACCTGGAGATACAATCTCGCTTGGAAAGGGGGTGATAGACAATGAAAAAGCGAATAGCGCTGCTGTTGGGCACCGTGGCGCTGGTGGCGGTGGCAGCCTCAATGTTCGCGGCCTTCGAGTCCCACGTCATCAACGTCAAGGCGCACGTGGAGAAGGCGACTTACGTCACGCCCAACGCGCTGGACTTCGGTGTGACGTTGATGCAGGTGAAGTACGACGCAGCCTGTATCCCGGCTGACCCCACCACGTGGGACAAGTGTCTGGCGATCCACCTGAGCGACTCGTTCAAGGATGCGAAGCAGACGAAGTTCGGGGACGTCACGTACAAGATCTACTGTGAGTTGAAGGCTGGGTACGATGTGAACCACCAGATCACGCCGTACATCACCATAACCGACAGCGACCCGGCTGACCCGGACGGCGCCATCAACACCAGCGGCGGCCCAGTCAGGAAGAATGGCGATCCAGTGCCCGGTTCCTGCAAGGCAGCCGTGGGCGCGCCCCAACTGTGGGTGGACACTAGTACGCTGCTCCTGGGTAGCGACGAGGTTGACCTCTGGGACCTGCAGTTCTTCGCCCCGCTGTGCTCCGACAACTACAACGTCACGGACCCGACCACCAACCCAGAGTTGATCGACTCCAGCTACTGCACCAAGGGCCCCGGGCCTGACAGCGACGAGTACGTCGATCTGGGCAGCGACGTGAAGTTCCAGATCGTCGGCTTCAGCCCGAAGTAGAGCACCTGATGGCCTGGCCCGGCGCCTCCTCCCGGCGCCGGGCCAGGTCCCCGAGGCCGCACGCCTGTGAACGACACATGCGGCCTCACCAGAAGCGTAGCCGGTCCGGCGGGCGCCCGCAAGGGTGCCTGCCGGACCGCACACGCAGGAATATCAACCCTAGGCTGAAGCCCTGGGCACAGGATCGGTGGTCCTATGCCCCGGACTTGAGGCTGGGGTCGTGAAGAGCCCAGCCCTAGCTGCAGATACCCTCCCCAGGGAGGTAGCCCCGCCGCCGGCGGGCTAGAGGAGGGAAAACATGAGAGACGCAGTATCTGAACCGCTGGCCGCCGGAGACGTGGCGACGCCGCCGGGAGCCCTCAGGGGGAGGCTGCGCGCCTTGTGGGAGCGGCTGCCCGGCACCCTGCGCAGGCGGTTGCGGCTGCCCCGGGTGACCCGCTGGCGGCTGGTCGCGCTGGGCGCCGTCCTGCTAGTCGTGGTTGCCTGGGGCTCGGTCGCAGTCTCCTCGACCACCATGTACAGTGCCACGGTGCTGATCACAGAAGAAGCAGGCATCGGTATCCCGCCCCCGTTCGAGAGCCTGGACTTCGGCGACGTGCCCCGGGGCATACCCATGCACCGCAACGTCATCCTGGAGAATAACGGGAAGCTCGACACCTACGTCCTCATCTTTAGTTGGGGAGGCATCAGGGACTTCCTGAGCATCGACGACGCCTTCTTCAATATAGCGCCGGGCGAGCAGCACACCGCGGACTTCTCGGTCCGCGCGCCCGCGAATGCGCCGTCGGAGCGGAAATCGGGGCGCGTTTTCATCCTGCGCGTGCCCTGGTGGTGGCCCTTCTGACATGAGCCAGCTCATATTCGGCGCCTGGATAGCCTCGGGCCTGGTCCTATTCCTGCCGCTGGGGACCATCCTGCGGCTGGCCCGCGGGGCCCTCCGCCGGGTCCGCCCGGCTCGGGGCGCCGCTCCGGTCCCCGCGGCCGGCAACCCGGGGCCGGCGGCTGCGGTTCTCGCTCCACCGCCGGCGCGCCCCGCCGCGACTCGATGGGCGGCGCGGCTGTTGAGGTGGGCGGTGGCCCTTGCCCTGTACGTGGCCTTCATCACCGGCGCTATCTACTACACGCCGGGCATTCTCTCCCGCGCCTTGGACACCGAGCATCCCATGGCGTCCGTCACCTCTGCGTCGATGTGGCCCACCCTCAAGAAGGGGGACCTGGTCATCCTCAAGGGCGTGAGCAAGCCGGAGGACATCAGGGTGGGCGACATCATCGCCTTCGAGCACGAGGGGGGCTTCGCCATCCACCGCGTCATCCAGGTGGATGGGGAGAGCATCACCACGCAGGGGGACGCCAACCCCGTACCCGACGAGCCGGTCACGTTTGACAAGGTCATCGGCCGGGTGCCCACCTTGGCCGGGCATCTGGCGAAGATCCCTTACTTGGGCAACGTGCCCCTCTTGGTGCACCCGGCGTCCGACGAGCCGGGCGACGCGGAACAGAAGCCCGCATTCGAGGGGTCTTCGGCGCAGGGGACATCACCAGCGCCGTGAATGGAGGCTCGGTAAGCGTCAGCGGGCCAGCGGAGGCTCCTGCGGGCCAATGGAAGGACTGCCCACTGCACCCTGAGAGTCGCCCCTTTGGGGCGAATCAAGAACAATCGCAACGCGCCTGTAGGTATGCGGGGCCGCCACGGGGCGAGCGAGGCGGCCCCGCCCGCAAGAGCGGTTTCCACCTTGCCACGACCCCCGTGGCGGCCCCACCAGCATTATCGGCCGCCCACGGGGGTTTCAGCAGCGGCGAGCTACACCTCATCGAGCCGTTTTCTGTGCCTCAGGCCTAGTGGGTCTCCATGCCTCCCGTAACGTTGATGGCCTGGCCCGTCATGTAGTCGGACTCGCTGGAGGCCAGAAAGGCCACCAGGTTCGCCACGTCCTCCGGCGTCTCCAGCCGCCCCAGCGGGATGCGCTTGACGGCCTCGCCGACGACATCGTCGTAGGGCATGTTGCCCACCAGAGAGACCACGCGCCAGCCCCAGCGCATTAGCTCCGTGTCCACTTCGCCGGGACAGACGGCGTTCACCTGGATGTTGTGCTCGGCCACCTCCCAGGCCATCACCCGTGTGAAGGCGACGATGGCCGCCTTGGCCGCCGAGTAGGCGGAGAGGAAGGGGCCGCCCGTCTTGGCCGCCGCCGAGGAGATATTGATGATCTTCCCACCCCCGCCCCGCTCAATCATGTGCCGGGCCACTGCCCGCGAGCAGAGGAAGGTGCTGGTGGCGTTGATGGCCATGGTCTTGTCCCAGGCTGACTCCTGCATCAGGATGACGGGGCCTGGTCCCGGCGCGCCGCCGGCATTGTTGACCAGGATGTCGATGCGTCCGAAGGCCTCCAGCGCCTGGCCCACCATGGCCTCTACGGCAGCGCTGTCGGCGACATCAGCGACCACCGGAAGGGCGCGGGCGCCAGCCTCCCGGATCCGGCGAGCCGTCTCCTCCAGCCCCTCACGGTCGCCGAGGCCGTAGTCGGGGAACTCCTCGAAGCTGCGGCAGATGTCGGCTATCACCACGTCGGCGCCCTCGCGGGCCAGCCGCACGGCGATCCCCCGCCCGATGCCCGACTCCCGCCCGGCGCCCGTCACGATGGCCACTTTCCCCTTCAGATCGTACATGTTCGCCTTTTAGAGACTCCCCTACAGGAGCTCCATCTCCCTGAGGTCCGCCGCGACCTTCAGGTGGGGCTCCGTCAGGGCCTGCACCTCTTCCGGGGTCCAGCCGGGGGCCACCTCCCGCAGGAGCAGGCCCTCCGGCGTCACCTCAATGATGGCGATGTCGGTGACGATGAGGCCGACGCAGGCGGGCGCCGTCAGCGGCTCGCTGCACTGCCGCACGATCTTGGGCTTGCCGTCCTTGGTGGTGTGGGTCGTCAGAGCGATGAGCTTGCGGGCGCAGAAGGCCAGATCCATGCCGCCGCCCAGGCTGCCCACCTTCTTGCCGGGCAGGAGCCAGTTGGCCAGGTCCCCCTTCTCCGACACCTGGATGGCCCCCAGCACACCGATGTCCACGTGTCCGCCACGGATCATGGCGAAGCTCTCGGCCTGGTCGAAGAAGGACATGCCCAGCTTGCGGGACACGGGCTGGACGCCGGCGTTGATCAGGTTCACGTCGGCCAGGTCGGGATCGGTGATGATGGGCCCGAAGCCGAGGACTCCATTCTCGGAGTGAAAGAGGATCTCCTTTTCCGGTGGCACGTACATGCTGCACAGGGTGGGTATGCCCACGCCCAGGTTCACCACCATGCCATCCTGGAACTCCTTAACGGCCCGCAGGGCCATGGTCTGCTCGTCCAGGCGCTCCTTTTCCTGCTGCATCACTCACCCCCTGTCGGCCTCACCACCACCCGGTCCACGTAGAGGCCGGGGGTGACGACACACTCCGGGTCCAGCTCGCCCAGCTCCACCACCTCGTCCACCTCGGCGATGGTGACGGTGGAGGCGCCGGCCATGGTGGCGTTGAAGGTCCGCGAGGTGCCGCTGTAGACCAGGTTGCCGTAGCGGTCGGCCCGGTGCGCGCGGATGAGAGAGAAGTCGCCCTTGATGGCGTATTCCAGCAGGTGAGGTCGACCGTCGAAGACGCGCACCTCCTTCCCCGGCTCGACGATGGTGCCCGTGCCCGTGGGCGTATAGAAGGCGGCGATGCCCGCCTTGCCCGCCCGGATGCGCTCGGCCAGGGTGCCCTGGGCGTTCAGCTCTAGCTCCACCTCCCCCGAGGCCACGTTCTTCTCGAACGGCGTCAGCACCAGGGGCGAAGGGGCGGCCGGGAAGGCCAAGATGCCCTTCCTGACCTGGCCTTGCTCCACCAGGATGCCAGGGTCTACGAAGTCGGCCGGAAAGCGGAGGATGCTCATCATCCGCGTGCGGATGGACTCGATGAGCTCCATGCCCCAGCCACCGGAGTTGCCAACGATAGTGAGATCTCGCACGCTGCGGCGGGCCACAGCGGAGATCAGGTAGCTGGGGCACTCGCCCGGCCCGGCGAAACCGCCGATGAGGAGGACAGCGCCGTCGAAGACATCGGCTACCGCCTCATCGAAGCTCGGGACCACCTTGTTGACTGGCACGTAGTATCACCTCCTCAAGACCGGTGCGGCAGCGTCAGTATACTACAAGTCTCGCGTTAGGCCAGTTGCCAGCGGTGCCGTAGGGGCTGACGTGTCTGCCAAAGTCTGGTAGACTAGCGCCAGTGTTCAGCTCCCGGTGTGGGGCAGGGGGAAGCCCATGAGCAACAGAGTATGTGTTGTCGGCGTCGGCCAGACGCGTCACCGGGGGCCCGGTGGCAACCTTGCCTACCATGAGGTCGCATTTGAGGCGGCAAGAGCCGCTTTGAAGGACGCCGGGCTCACGAGAGGCGACATCGACACAGTGCTGGCCTCGGGCTGGGACGTGCTCGACGGCCGCACCATCTCCGACATGTACCTCGTCCCCGCCGCTGGGGGCTACCTTAAGGACGCGGCTAAGGTCGCCGACGACAGCATCCTGGCCTTCGCCTACGCGTACATGCGCATCGCGAGCGGCGCTTTCGACACGGCCCTGGTCATGGGCCACGGGCACGCCGAGGGGCCAACGGAGTTGGTGGGCAACGTGGCCATGGATCCCTTCTTCTACCGCCCCTTCGGCGTCGGGGTCACTGCGACGCTGGCTCTCCAGGCCTGCGCCTACGCGGCTCGCTACGGCATAGGGGGGGACCAGGCAGCCGGTGTCGTCGCAATGAACCGAGGCAACGGAGTCAATAACCCCTACGCTCATCTAAGGAGCGCGGTCGCCCGCGAGGAGGTACTGGCCTCCAGGATGATGGCCTGGCCGCTGCGCGAGCTGGACTGCCGCCCGCAGTCCGTGGGGGCGGTGGCCCTCATTCTCAGTTCTGATGATAGGGCAAGGCGCATCGCTTCCCGCTGGGCCACCGTCGATGGCATTGGCTGGGCCACGGAATCGTACCACATCGGAGCTACCGAACTCTGGCGGCTGGGTGCACTGGCCGCCGCCGCTCAGCGGGCCTACAGCATGGCTGGCATCAGCGACCCGCCGAAGGAGCTCGATGTCGCCGAGGTGCACGACATGACCTCGTATCACGAACTCATGGTCTACGAGGCGCTCGGGTGGGCCGAAGAGGGCACCGGCGGCCGCCTGCTGGAGGAAGAAGCCACATCGATGGAAGGTCGCCTGCCTGTCAACCCCTCCGGCGGCTCGCTGAGCACGAACCTGGAGGCCGGCACTGGCCTCGCACGTGTCGCCGAGGCCGCCCTCCAGGTCATGGGCCGGGCAGACGGTCACCAGGTGGAGGCACGGACTGCTCTGGCTCATGGCATGAGCGCGGTGGCCGGCTCGGTTGCCCCGGCGCACGGCGTAGTGATCTTGAGGAAGGGGTGAGTGATGTCCCGGCGCGTGGCCATCGTTGGGGTAGGCCTGACCCGCTGCTCTAGCTGGCGACGGGAGGTAGCATACCCTGAGCTGACATACGAAGCCACCAGCGCGGCCCTCCAGGACGCTGGCATAACCCCCAACGAGGTGGACGCGGTCGTCTACGGCTCCATGGACCCCTTCGATGGCGTGAACGCGCCGGAGAAATGGAACGTGGACGCCTGTGCCACCGCCGGAATGCTCGCCAAGCCCTACCTGAAGATCAGCACAGGGGGCACGACCGGTGGCTCGACCGCCCTGGCCGCCTACTACCACGTGGCGTCCGGCCTGTATGACGTGGTGCTAGCGGTGGCCTCGCAGCGGGTCGGGGAGACCCTCGAGGCACAGCTTGTCCTCAACACCGCTGTGGACCCGGTCTATGAGCGGGGCTTCGGTGCAGGCGCCATCACCGTGGCCGCTATCCAGGCGTGCAGCCACATGCACGCCTATGGCACCACCGAGGAGGACCTGGCGCGGGTCGCGGTGAGGAACCGGCAGAACGCCCTCAACAACCCCTACGCCCACCTGCGCGTCAAGTGGAGCGTCCAAGATGCCCTGGCCGCGCCGGTGCTCTCCTGGCCCCTGACCCTGGCTGACTGCTGCCCGTCCTCGGATGGAGCCTGCGCCATCGTCTTCGCCTCCGAGGAGAGCGCGCGCAAGCTGGCCCGGCATCCCGCGTGGGTCCGCGGCGCCGGTCAGATTACCGACAGCTATTTCATGGGCGACCGGCCCTGGGCCGAGGACTGGGACAGCCTGGCCATGCTGGCCCATCGGGTCTACCGCCTGGCAAAGATCGACGATCCACTGCGGGAGATCGACGTCGCCGAGCTTTACAACGCCTTCAGCATACAAGAGATCCTAGAGTACGAAGCCCTGGGCTTCTGCGAAAAGGGGAAGGGAAGCGAGCTGGTGCGACAGGGAGTTACCGCCATGGACGGCCAGCTCCCGGTATGCCCTTCGGGCGGAGTGCTCAGCACCAATCCCATCGGCGCCTCCGGCCTGCTCCGTGTGGCCGAGGCCGCCCTCCAGGTGATGGGCCAGGCGGACAAGCGACAGGTGCCCGACGTGAAGACCGCCCTGGCGCACGCCTGGGGCGCCACGGTTGGCTTTCACACTCTCATGATCCTGGACCGGGAGGCCCCTTGAGCCTCCGGAGGGTACCGCGATGACCACTCAGCAGGAAGAGCCCCTTACAATCGAAGGCCGCTGGGACATTCCCTACCGTCACACCGCTGGCCAGGCGGCCAGCCGCTTCTTCCGCGAGCTCAAGGAGAGCAAGCGCATCATGGGCGTCCGCTGCACGAGCTGTCGGCGCGTCCTGGTGCCCCCGAGGGGCTTCTGTGAGCGCTGTTTCGTGCCCATCGACGAGTGGGTGGAGGTTCAGGATAGGGGCACCGTGTCCACGTTCACCATTGTCTACGCCCAGTTCGCCAGCCTGCCCCCTCCTCCCTACTGTATCGCGCTCATCAAGCTTGACGGCGCGGATACCGCCCTCATGCACTACATCGGGGGCGTGGACCTTCGGGAACTGGCGGCGGCAAAGAAGGCTCTCAGCGTGGGGATGCGCGTCCAAGCCGTCTGGCGGGATGAGCGCGAGGGCAAGATCACAGACATCAAATGGTTCGCGCCCGCCTAGGATGCCCACGAATTTCTGAGGAGACGAACAGACCTACCGTCTTTGCGCGGCGGACCACCATCTAGGCAGCGCCGCCGAGTGGCGGTTCGCACTCGCAAAACGCAAGGCAGCCGCTGGCACCGCCCCGGTCTACATGTACCTGTTTACCTGGGAGTCAAACTACCTTGGGGGCCTCTTCAAGGCAGGTCATGCCCTTGAGATCCCGTTCGTGTTTGATAATGTAGACGACATGCCCATGACCGGCGACCGTCCTGACAAATACGAGCTGGCCGAGGCGATGAGTAAGGCGTGGGCCGCCTTCGCCCGCAGCGGGGACCCCAACCACCCTGGGATTCCCCAATGGGAGCCCTATACTGTTGACAACCGGGCGACGATGATCTTCGACGTTCCGTGCCGAGTAGAGACGGACCCGTATCGCGAGGAACTCGACGCCTGGAAAGGCATGGAACCGCGTCGATGGCCTTGATGATGAGGCAGACAGTAGCAGCATGAGCTCGTTCAGACACATGAGCGACACCTAGAATGGCGAATCAGGAATCCGCAGCCAAATGTCATTCTGAGCGTCAGCGAAGAATCCGTGAGGGCAGGCGTGGTCCGACGGATGCTTCACTTCGTTCAGCATGACAAAGACAAAGCATTGTATCTGTTAGCGAATCTCTGACTCAGGACACTAGAATGGTGTCACGATGCGTATCATCAGCGCTGGAGCGCCTGGTGTCCTGAGTTGAGCCCCGGCGACCTCTGAGGGCTAGTCGTCGACCTCCCGGCTGCGGATGAGGAGCACGGGCGTCCCCGCGTTGCGGAGGACGTGGTCGGCGACGCTGCCGTAGACCAGGCGGCGCAGGCCGCTGCGACCGTGGGTGGACATCGCGATGAGGTCCATGCCGTGGCGGCGGGCGTAGTCGACGATGGCGCTGCCTGCCCCACCCTCTACGACCTCGCCGCGCGCCTTCAGCCCCTCGGCCTTGAGGCGCTGAACGATACCATCCAGGTGGGAGCGAGCGCCCTCCCGTTCCGCCTTGAGGGCCTCGGCCGCCGCGCCCACGCCGACCGCCGCTGCGGCGCCGGAGGGCTCCAGGCTGGCGGGCGTGGTCTCGGCCACCAGCTTGGAGAGGGGCGCCACGACCTGGATCAGGGTCACCTCGGAGTCGAACCGCCGCGCCAGCTCCTCGACCTGCGGCAGAACCCCCTCCGCCAGCTTCGAGCCGTCCAGTGGCACCAGGATCTTGCCGTACACGAAAGACCCCCCTTCCTCACGCTCAGATGCCCTCCCGGGCAGCCCGCAAGCCGAGGGCATTGTAGGGGCATAGCGGCGCGGGCCGCAACGGTGATGCGTGCGCAGCGAAGTGCGGAACCGACTGGCGCCGAGTGCTGAGGAAGGTGGCGTTGCTTGCATTCATGTCGCTGCTCATGGCATAGGTAGGCGCGGTGGCCAAGCCACAGGTGGGTGTGGCCCGGCGAGTGCGGCCGTGCATTAGGAAAGTGGCTTAGGAAGAAGCAGACGCGCCAACGCATGCATGGGGAGTCGCGGCAGATCGTGACAAATTTTGTTGCATATTGATGCCCCGGGGGGCTTGACATGGCGGGCGGGTGTCGATAATGTTAATGCAGTATGTTCCCTGGCGTCCGCGCCAGTTTCTTGGTGTGCACGTCAGGTTTAAATGTGATGCTAGAATAAGGTCGGACCGCGGTCCGGCCTTATTCTATGCCAAGGGGGGAACCATGGCACGACTCGCCATCTTCATAGACGGCGCATACATTGATGCCCTAGCGATGAAGGAATTCGCGGGCATCAAGATAGACTACGCCAAACTTGCTGATGAGATCACGCGTATCGTGGCACACGCGACCCCAGAGCCCCTCGACCTTTTCAGGACGTACTACTACAACTGCTTGCCCTATCAAAGCAATCCGCCAACTTCCGAAGAGAGGGTCCGCTTTGCCAACGCTCGGGCATTTCATCAGGCGCTGTGTCGCCTTAAGCGCTTTGAGGTCCGAGAGGGACGTTTGGCGCTCAGAGGTAGAGATGCACGCGGAGAACCCATCTTCGAGCAGAAACGAATCGATTTACTGCTAGGTATCGACCTGGCGCTGCTTTGTGGCAAGCATCAGATTCACCACGCCGCACTCATTGCCGGGGATAGCGACCTTCTACCAGCTGTTGAGGCTGCCAAACTGGAAGGGGTGACAGTCTGGCTGCTGCATGGGCCACGATACTCGCCAATCGACGGCAAATCAACTTATCACTTTGACCTGTGGGAACACGCAGATGAACGCATCGAACTCACGCAAGAGTTCCTACTGTCCGTAGAGCGCTGACAGTCTGGCACCTCCCTCGTATCTACGCCACTAGTTGCCAACCCTTCCCCCCTTGCCGTACGATTTCAGGCACACGCCACTTTGGCCTAGAAAGAGCGGTCCGTCATGGCCATGCGCTCCGACACCATCAAGCGGGGCTTCGAGCGGGCGCCCCACCGAAGCCTGCTGCGCGCCACGGGAGTCGTCCGCCGCGCCGAGGACTTCGATAGGCCCTTCATCGCCGTCGTCAACTCGTACGTGGACATCATCCCCGGCCACGCCCACCTTCAGGAGGTGGGACGGGTGGTGAAGGAGGCGGTGCGCGAGGCCGGCGGCCTCCCCTTCGAGTTCAACACCATCGGCGTGGACGACGGCATCGTCATGGGGCACTTCGGCATGAAGTACTCCCTCCCCAGCCGGGAGCTTATCGCCGACAGCGTGGAGACGATGGTGGCCGCCCACTGCTTTGACGCCATGATCTGCATCCCCAACTGCGACAAGATCGTGCCCGGCATGCTCATGGCCGCCATGCGCCTGGACATCCCCACCATCTTCGTCAGCGGCGGCCCCATGCCCGCTGGCCGCCTGAGCGACGGCCGCGTCGTGGACCTCATCTCCGTCTTCGAGGGGGTGGGCGCCTACCAGGCTGGCCGCCTCAGCCAGGGCGAGCTCGAGGAGCTGGAAGAGAACGCCTGCCCCGCCTGCGGCTCCTGCGCCGGGATGTTCACCGCCAACTCCATGAACTGCCTCTGCGAGGCGCTGGGCATGGCTCTGCCCGGCAACGGCACCATCCTGGCCCAGGCCGAAGAGCGGCTGGAGCTGTACCGGCAGGCGGCACGGCAGATCATGCGGATGGTGGAAGCGGGCGTCACCGCCCGCCAGATCGTCACGCCGGCGGCCATCGACAACGCCTTTGCCCTGGACATGGCCATGGGCGGCTCTACCAACACGGTCCTCCACACCCTCGCTCTGGCCCACGAGGGCGGCGTCGAGTACCCCCTGGCCCGCCTCAATGAGGTGGCCGCCCGCGTGCCCTACCTTTGCAGCGTCGCTCCTGCCTCCAGCGTCCACGTCGAGGACGTGCACCGCGCTGGCGGCGTCAGCGCCATCCTCCACGAGCTGAGCCGCAAGCCCGGCGTGCTGAAGCTGGGCCAGCCGACCGTCACCCTCAAGACGCTGGGCGAGAACGTGGCTCAGGCCCAGGTGCTGGACCCGGAGGTGATCCGGCCCATCGAGAACCCTTACAGCCCCACGGGCGGCCTGGCTGTCCTCTTCGGGAACCTGGCGCCGGACGGCGCGGTGGTTAAGGCCGGGGCCGTGGACCCCTCCATGCTGGTCTTCGACGGGTGCGCCCGCGTCTTCGACTCCGAGGAGGAGGCCATCGAGGCCATCATGGGCGGGCAGATCAAGGCCGGGGACGTGGTGACCATCCGCTACGAGGGCCCCAAAGGCGGCCCCGGCATGAAGGAGATGCTCAGCCCCACCTCGGCCATCGTCGGGATGGGCCTGGGCAACCAGGTGGCCCTGATCACGGATGGCCGGTTCTCCGGTGGCACCCGCGGTGCCTGCATCGGCCACGTCTCGCCGGAGGCGGCGGCCGGCGGGCCCATCGCCGCCCTGCGCGAGGGCGACGCCATACACATCGACATCTCCAACCACCGGCTCGAGGTGGACCTGTCGGACGCTGACATCCAGCGCCGCCTGGCCGAGGCGAAGCCCCCCCGGCCCGAGATCCCCAGTCGCTGGCTGCGACGCTACGCCAGCCTGGTCACCAGCGCCAACACCGGAGCCGTGCTGAGGGAGCCGGAGGAGTAGTCGCGGCACGAACGGCGTTTCCCTGATCGTCCGCCGGTGGTATTATCCGCGGCGAGAGGGCCGCCCGGCCCTCAGGAGTAGCCGCGCGGCCGGGGCGACGCCATGAGCCTGCCTCTTCAGCCGGAAGACCAAGTCCTCGAGCGGCGACGCCGTCACTGGGTGTGCATCTATCCCCGTCTGCTTCTCATGGGCCTCGCGGCTCTGGTGCCCGCTGTTGGGCTGTTCGTGGTCCTGAGACGCTTCGACCTGCTAGCCGACAGAGGCTGGCAGGTGGCAGGCGCCCTCTCCGCCGTCTGGCTCCTGTACTGGGCAATGCGCATGTTTCTCGCCAAGTACCGCTACGATAACGACTTCTGGGTGATCACGACCCAGCGGGTCATAGACAGCGTCAGCAACCATCCCATGCACGTGCAGACGTCCACGGCCCACATAGCCGACATCGAGGACGTGACGGTGACTTCCTCGGGGCTCTTCGCTACCCTCTTCGACTTCGGCGACATAGAGTGCCAGACCACCGGCATCCAGCAGAACCTCTGCCTGCACAGCGTCTCCCACCCTCACGAGCTTCAGGCCCTGGTGAACCGCCTGCGCATGCAGTTGCGGGCCGGCGCCCACTAGCCCGCAATGAGGGTGACGGCCCGAGCTCCGGTGCGCGTCGACCTGGCAGGGGGCTGGACCGACGTCCACCACTTCGCCGACAGCGAAGGAGGCGCTGTCCTCAACGCCGCCATCACCCACTACGTGCGCGGTGAGCTGTCCCAGGCCGAACGCCCGCTTCGGGTCAGCTACCACACGGACATCCCCCCAGGGGCCGGGCTGGGCGCCTCGGCCGCCCTCAACGTCGTCTGGCTGGCCCTGGTGAACGCCTCCCTGCGCCGCCGGCTCTCGCGGGAAAAGCTAGCGGAGCAGGCCTACCGGCTGGAGGAGCTCTTAGGGGTGACCGGCGGCAAGCAGGACCAGTACGCCGCCGCCCTGGGGGGCATCAACTTCCTCCGCTTCGAGGGCGGCGCCGTCCACGTCGAGCCGCTATCCCTCAGCAACGACGCGCAGCGGCAGTTGCGGGAGCGGCTGGTCCTCACCTACAGCGGCGAGTCGCGCCTCTCCGGCGACATCCACGAGCGTGTGTGGGGCGGCTACCTTTCGGGGGAAAAGAAAGTGGCGGCGGCCCTGAAACGCCTGAAGGGCATCGCCTTCGAGATGCGGGATGCGCTGGTTTCTGGCGACCTGGCGCCCCTCGGCACCCTGCTGGGGGAGAACTGGGAGTGCCAGAAGGAACTCCACCCGTCGATAACCAACGATGCGGTGGAGGGGCTCTTCCGGGTCGCGAAAGGAGCCGGGGCCGTCTCTGGGAAGGCCTGCGGCGCCGGCGGCGGGGGCTGCCTCCTCTTCTGGTGTGAGGAGGGGGCCGCCCCGCGGGCCGCCGAGGCCCTGGCCGACGCCGGGGCCCAGGTCATCGACTTCGGGCTGGACAGGGAGGGGCTGGTGGTCGGGAGGGAAGCCTAGCGCCTGGCCGACGCCGGCCGAACGCCGTCAGCAGGGTGAAGACGGGGATCAGGGGCAGTAAGTAGCAGCCATTGGCCCCCCAACGAAGAGAGCTACGCAGGGGTTCGTCGAAGCACCGGCCGTTGGCAACGTTCACACACGCGCTAACGGGCGATGCCGAGGCTGATCTTCAGGGCTTGGTCAACCTCGAGCATCCTCTCGGCTGGGACAGAGCCGCAGCGCTGTAGGAGACGGTTCCTGTCGATGGTCAGGACATGGGCCAAGTTGACGAAGCTATCCCGGGGCAAGCCGCTCTCCGCGGCCGAGACGGGGACAAGAATGGGAAGGCCCCGCGGGCCGCGAGTGGTAACAGAGGCGACTATCGTGGTGGGTGAGTACGTGTTGCCGATGTCGTTCTGAATGACGAGGGCGGGCCTTCTATCGCGCTGCTCGCTGCCCCGTCCCGGCTCCCAATCGACCCACCACAGGTCGCCGCGACGAACCTCCTCAGCCATCGGCCTATCCCTCGTAGTCCGGCCATGTCTCGGTGGCCAGGGGGAGAGCCCTCCTGGCGAAGCGCTTGCTCTCGTCCGCCAGGGCCCGGTAGCCCTCTGCCAGGAGTCGCTCCAGCTCCTCACGCCGGAGGGTTTCAATGGCGTCGGCTATCACGGCGCTACGTGTGCGACCGGTGAGTCGCGCCAGTTCGTCCGCGTACCCCGCCACATCTTCTGGCAAAGTAACCGTGATGCGCTGTCTCGCCATGCGTCTGCCTCCGCATACGGTATGTCATACTCATTGTATGCCACGGTCTGTCATTGGCATAGCCCCCCAGGATTGGCCCAACCTCAGGGCTTGCCGTAAGGCCCGCCTCCCTTTGCCGAAGGCGGACGACGGGCAGGCAGACGAAGGGAGGTATCTGGCTGACAGAGGTCCTTCGCTTCGCTCAGGATGGCCAAGGAGAGGAGTCTCTCAACACGCTCTCAAGCCGGGCGTTGTCTTGGCGGTGGCCCAGCCTTCTAGCGGAAGAGGTCCCGATCGGGGTCACGGACCAGGTCGCGGCTGCGGCCGCCGCCGGGCTCGAAGCGGTAGCCGCGGATGATGGCGGCAGGGATGCGCTCCAGCTTGCCGGTCACCAGCTCGGCAGCCGCCGCCAGCTCGTCGGCCACGGCCACCTGGGTGACCCGCAGCTCGTAGCCGTAGGGGTCCTGCTGGCCGGAGTAGTCCTTCAGAGCCACCAGGCCAGCCACGCCGACGGCTACCTCGTCGGAACCCTCGCGCCAGGGCCGGCCGAAGGTGTCGGAGATGACGACGGCCACCCGGGCGCCAGCGCGCTCCTCGATGGCCCGGCGCAGCGCCTCGGCGGAGCGGTCGGGGTCCTCGGGCAGGAGGATGAGGAGGCCGGGGCCGCCGGCATTCGAGGCATCGACGCCGGCGTTGGCGCAGATGAAGCCGTGATGGGTCTCCGTGATGATCACGCCGCGGTCCATGCGCACGATGCGGCGGCTCTCGCGCAGGACGACCTCCACGTGCCGGGCGTTCTTGCCCGTCTCCGCCGCCACCTGCCGGGCAAAGCTCGACGGCTCGACGGTGGACAGGGCCACGACCCGGCCCTCCGCCTTGGACACCACCTTCTGGGTCACGACCAGCACGTCCCTGTCGCTGGGGGGCGTGTCCTGGCGACGGGCGGCGTCGAGGATGAGGGCCGCCAGGTCGTCGCCCGGGCGCACCTCTGGGATACCAGCGATGCCGATGATGCGGACTTCGGGGGTCAAGAGGGGCTCCGGGTGGGCCGCCCGCTCGCTAGGCCGAGAATGCGGACGCCGGTCTCCGCCTTGTGGAGGCGGTTCAAGTTCAGGAGGAAGACGGTCAGCAGCTCCACGTAGCGAGCGTTGGCCAGCCCCCCGCCGTCGACGGCGCGGAGGCCTGGGATCTTCTCGGCCAAAGCCATGGCCGTTGCCTTAGCCTCTGGGTCGTTGCCGCAGACGAGCACGTCGCCCTCGATGACGGTGTCCACCTCCTGGAGCTTGTGGGCGCTGAGTGTATGGAAGGCGGCCGCGAGGCGGGAGCGCGGCAGGAGCCCCTGCGCCTCCTCGGCGGCGGAGCCCTCGTCGACCGGGACAGGGCGCGCCCGCCCCTTCTCGAAGGCGACTGGCACCACCGTATCCACCACCACCTTCCCCTCAAGGGCATCGGCCAGCTCAGACAGGATGGAACGCTGCCCATCGTAGGGCACGGTGACGAAGACCACGTCGGCGCTGGCGACGGCGTCGCGGTTGAGGGCGCCGCTGACGCGGGCCGACGGCCATCGCTCTCGCACCCAGGCGGCGGCGGCTTCGGCGCGCTCCAGTCTGCGGGAGCCGATGACTACCTGCTCGCCGGCCACTGCCAGGCGAAAGGCCAGCCCCAGGCCCTCGGGCCCAGTGCCTCCGATGAAGGCAATCATGGGCAAGGAGAACCGGTCATGGTCGAAAGTGGCCTAAGCCTAGCAAGGGCTCCGGGTGGCGTCAAGGAGACAGCAGACCGGCGGCGCGCAGCACCACCCGTGCGAGCCTCGGGAGCGGGCTTCTGGCCGGGTCCCAGGTTCGAGACAGAGGGTGGTTTGGGCGAAAGGATTACCGACGGACTATGGGCTGACCCGGTTCAGCCGGCCATACGTTTACCGAGATGGCCGCGCCGTCCCCGCTATAGCGCCTACACTAGTGTCTTCCAATCCGCTAAAATACCTACGCGTATGACACCGAACATCGATTTCCGCTCCATCCGCGCCCACGCCGGCTCTCAGGATCGGGCATTCGAGGAGCTCTGTTTCCGGCTCGTCCCCTTCCTCGAACACCTCCCAGAGGGCACCGAACTCACCCGACACGGCACGCCTGACGGCGGCGTAGAATTCCTGGCTGCCCTGCCGGATGGCGAAGTATGGGGCTGGCAGGCCAAATACTTGTTCGCCCTGGGAAACAGCGAATTCCAACAGCTCGATCGGTCTGCCAGGGAGGCTCTCAACGCCTTCCCTCAGCTCACGCGCTACACTTTTTGCCTGCCCTACAACCGGCCAGCAGGCAAGGTCTCGGGTAGGAAAAGCGCAATGCAGAAGTGGGCGGAGCACCGCGACAAGTGGCAGCGGTGGGGTGCTGAGCGAGACGCGAAAGTCCAGTTCGCGTACGTTGGCGAGTCCGAGTTGTTGTCTGCTCTCACGCGCCGCGATCAGGCAGGCCCCGCCCTCTATTGGTTCAACGCCAAGATTCTTTCGCCTGACTGGTTCAAGGAAACCGTTGACCGGGCCATTGCTGACGCAGGACCCAGGTACACCCCAGAACTCAATGTCGAACTGCCGATAGCTTCGGTGTTCGAGGGACTGGGGCGCACAGAGCTATTTCAAGTGCGGCTGCGGACTCAACTCCGAGCTATCCGTGACAAGCGACGGTGGCATGCCGCCAGCCGTGTCTCCACAACCGATTACCCTGACCTCGCCCCGGCTGTCTCCGACCTTCAGCAAGCCCTCGATCAACCTGATTCCCGCGTTTTGGCAATCCAAATACCAGGAAGTCACCCCGTAGATTTCGGGGCAATCGCCCATGACTGTGGGGCTCTAACGGCAAAGCTATACGACCTTGCCGACGAACTCTCCAAGCGAGCAGACGAGATCCATGGGGAGGCATCCTCGGGTGTCGCCGCTGAACAGGCGCGTCGCTCACGCGAATCCTGGAAATCCGCGGCTTGGGAACTCCGCCGTACTGCCTCTGAGCTTCTTGAACTGAAGGACCTAGTGGAAGGCGATGCAGCGCGCCTCGTCAACCTGCCTGCACTACTCCTCACCGGCAACCCAGGGACCGGCAAGACACATCTTCTCTGCGATATAGCCCAACAGCGAGTCTCCGAGGGTCGTCCTACCATTCTCTTGCTCGGCAACAGATTCGACCAAAGACCACCGTGGACACAGATCCTGGAACACTTGCAGCTCAACTGCACTCCTGATCAGCTCCTGGGAGCACTTGACGCGGCAGCCCAGGCAACTGGTTCCAGAGTCCTCATCCTAATCGATGCCATCAACGAGGGTAGCGGCCTTGCCCTCTGGCCGAAGTACCTGACAAGTTTTCTCTCAGACATCCGCCAACGGCCTAGAATCGGGGCTGTACTCGCTTGCAGAACAAGCTACCTGCCCGCGGTCCTGCCTCGAGGCCTTGACGATACGAACTTCGTTCGAGTAGACCACCACGGCTTCGCCGGCCATGAGTACGAGGCTGTTAAGACCTTCTTCAACTACTACAACCTCATGCTTCCTGACTTTCCGTTGCTGCTTCCTGAGTTTCAGAACCCTCTGTTCCTCAAATTGATGTGCCAAGGACTCCAAGAACAGGGAACAGCGACCATCCCTCGCGGTTCAACGGGTGTCACGCGTCTCTTCGGCTTATTTCTCGCCTCGGCCGAGGACCGCCTCGCATCCCCCGAGAGGCTCGACTATCGCCGAGAAGACAGCCTTCTTGGCAAAGCCGTACGATCCCTTGCCAACGAAATGCTGGACAAGAACACGCACTGGCTTCCTCTAGACCTCGCTCGAGACGCGGTCGACAAGTTCTTGCCCAATCGGCCCTGGAGCAAGTCCCTCTTCAGCGGCCTCCTAGACGAAGGTGTACTTGCTCGGGAGCTGATGGGCTGGAAGGATACCAGCGAAGTCGTGTCCTTCTCTTACCAGCGTCTCGGGGATCATCTGCGAGCTGTCGAACTGTGCGAGCGCAACCCGTCCAGGGACGGCATCGCGAATCTGTGCCGACAACTGGCTGCCGAAGAGCACACAGCCTACCAGAACAGTGGACTCCTGGAAGCGCTATCGGTGCACATCCCAGAGCGCTTCCAAGTCGAGCTGCACGAACTACTTCCAAACGCCAGCCTCCCCCCGGTTCAGGAGGCCTACCTTGAGAGCTTGATATGGCGAGACCCAGCAGCATTCCCGGATGAACCGTCATTCGATTATCTCAACCAAATCGCCACTTCCTCGTACGCAGGTCACATAAGCGTAATCGAAACCCTTCTCCAGCTTGCCTGTGTTCCTAACCACCCTTTCAACGCTGAACTCCTTCACCGCGCGCTGTGGCGGCTCTCGATTCCTCGTCGAGATTCCTGGTGGTCTGCATTCCTCCACCACAACTACGCGGAAGGCACGCCCGTTTGGCGCATTGTTGACTGGGCCTGGTCCAATGAAACCGACTACTGCGCAGACGACGCAGCGCTGCTCTGTGCGACCACGCTAGCTTGGTACTTGACAAGCTCAAATCGATTCCTACGAGACAGGTCCACGAAGGCCCTTGTTTCCCTCCTCCGTCGTCGTCCATCCGTCCTTCGACAGCTCGTTCAGAGGTTTCACGAAGTCAACGATCCATACGTCGCCGAAAGGATTTATGCAGTTGCCTATGGCTGTTCCTTGGCAACCGTTTCCTCAGCAGTCATCGAGGAACTCGCCCTGCTTGTGTACAAACAAGTATTCGAATCTGGAGCGCCTCCCGTACACATCCTCCTTCGCGACTATGCTCGCGGCGTCATCGAACAGGCCGCCAGCCTTGGCTGCCTGCATCACGACATTGACCTAGCGAAGGTAAAGCCTCCCTACAAGAGCCCCTGGCCAATAACGGCTCCTTCCGAAGAAGCTCTTACCAAGAAGTTCCGCGAAGATAAGGGGTGGCTCACCATCTGGTCATCGGTCATGTCCTGGGGCGATTTCCATCGCTACCAGATCGAGCCGGCCATCCGGCACTTTCTCGCCCCGAATCAGAGGAGGCGACTCGCAGCCGCTAGGAGGCGCGCGAGAGAGAGCGCCGAAGAATCGTGGACGAAGCTCGCGCGCGATCTGACGACAGAACAACTGAACACACTGGGCACCGCGACAGAGTACGCCGAAGTAGAGCGCGTTCTCTCCGAGGATCAGATGCGCGAGTACGCGGCCGTTGCCCGTCAGTTCGAGTTTGCCCAAACATACAACCATCCAGTCACGTCTGACCTCCAGCTAGCTTCCAGATGGGTCCTAAACCGCGTGGCAAGCCTCGGCTGGCGGCCAGAGCTTTTCGAGGATTTCGACAGGTCAGTCAATTTTCGAGACGCTTCTCGATCCGACCACAAGCCAGAGCGCATTGGCAAGAAGTACCAATGGATCGCTCTTCACGAACTCGTTGCGCGCCTCGCCGACCACTGCATCTTCCTGTCCGAGGGCTCGACCAACTCGCCAAGCATCTACCAAGGCCCGTGGCAGTTATGGCTCAGAGACCTTGACCCCTCTCTACTAATGCGTTCTACCGCGCGAGAGCGCAGCTTCGGCTCCCAAACTACCTGGTGGGCCAATGCTTCACCGCCAGTTCCCGTTTATCCTTCGCCCGCTGAGAGACAGCAGTGGCTACAAAGCGATGCGGATCTGCCCGATCCGCTTAAGCTGATTGCCGTCGAGGATCCTTCGGGCGAACGCTGGTTTACGCTGGAAGGCCACTACAACTGGGACGAAGAGCCTCCCCCGGAAGAGGAGCGATACGGTCCGCCCCGATGCGGGCTTTGGTTCCAAGTCCGCAGTTATCTCTTGCGCACAGAGCACCTCACCGCGTTCTCAGAATGGGCCGCCGACATGGACTGGATGGGCCGATGGATGCCTGAGTCCTACGACCTATACAAGATATTCCTTGGTGAATACGCCTGGCATCCATCCAGCGCCAGTTACCTCGTCAATTGGTCACAAGGCTCCAGCTTCTTCAAGCACCAGCCCCCTACTCCCCTTGTTGTGACAGCAGCCCACTATGTTTGCGAGGGAAACGTCCGTGATTGTTCTGTCGACGACTTCGTGACTGGTTCCATACCATCGTCCAAACTGATTTCTGGCCTAGGCTTGTCATGGAGTGGCAACCGCTTTGCATATCTAGACACACAGGGACGCATGGCTGCGTTCGATCCGTCCGCCACAGAACCCGGACCGTCAGCTCTTCTCATCTGCGAACGCAGCCTTCGAGAGTACCTGAGGCAGCAGCAGTTGTCTCTCGTATGGACTGTCTTGGGGGAAAAACTGATCTACAGTATGTCAGACGATCGCATAGGTCGGCTTGAAGTCTCCGGCGCTGTCTCCCTCGCCGATGACTCTCTCCAACGCATCAATCTGACATCGAAATTCGTGCCGTACTGACACCCAACCATAGGCCCAAATCCCCCCAACCATCCCCCTTTAGGAGCCCGGCGACCATAAACGGTCTCCCTCCTACGGACTGCCTCCCATTTATCCGTCTCCAGCCAGCAGTCTGAGGGGATTCTCCCCTCTTTCCGCAAGGGTCCAGATGAACTCGCCTGCGGCTCGCCCTCAGCGATCCTGCCACCCGCCAAACTGACCCACTACCCAACCCCGGCCGCGTCGAGCACCACCCGCGCCAGCGACTCCCGCTCCGCAGGCCCGGCCATGACCGTGTTGGTTACTACCGGCCGTAGGCCCAGGACCGCCACGTCTTCTGCCTGCTCCGCGTCCTGTTCGTCCAGCACGAAGGCGTCGGCGAAGGAGGCGTAGAGGCGCGCCACGCCGCGGGCGCTCACCTCGTGGCCCAGCCCGGACAGCATGCCGTCGGCAGGCGGCTGGAAGACCCGCCCGGCCACGACAGGGCTCACCGCCACCACCGGCACCCGCGAGGCCCGCACGGCCTCCCGGACCCCCGGCAGGGAGAGGATGGGCTCGATGCTGCCGATGGGGTTGCTGGGCGCCACGATGATGGCCCGCGCCTCGCCCAGGGCCTCCAGCACGCCCGGCGCCGGCCGCGCCTTCTCTACCCCGTGGAAGCGCACGGCCCGGACACGGTCGCGGGCGCGCCGCTTCACCAGGTACTCCTGGAAGCTGAGGGTGCCGGCCTGCGTCTCGACGATGGTCGGCACCCGGTCGTCGCTCATCGGGAGGAGGCGGACGCGCACGCCCAGCCGCCGGGCGACGTCGGCTGCTACCTCGCTTAGGGTATGGCCCCGGCGCAGCAGCGAGGTGCGGTGAATGTGCGCAGCCAGGTCGCGGTCCCCGAGCCGGAACCAAGTCTCGCCTCCCAGGCGCGCGAGCGCCTCCAGACAATGAAAGGTATCGCCCCGATAGCCCCAGCCACGCTCCTCGTCTACCAGGCCGGCCAGGGCGTAGGTGACGATGTCCAGGTCCGGGCAGACGTAGAGGCCGAAGAACTCGTCGTCGTCGCCGGTGTTGACGACAGCCGTCACCTCCTCCCGCCCGGCGACTTGCACCAGGCCCCGCAGGAAGCGAGAGCCGCCGACGCCGCCGGAAAGTACCGTGATCAAGAGAAGGCCCTCCCTTCCCCTCGTTTGCCCCTGCGGATCGTGCATAATAGAATACGTTGCTGCCCCTTCGGGCAAGTCCTGGCGGCAGGACGGCTCGAATCTCACCTGGGAGCAGGGCCCCCGAATGCCAAACCCCTCGGCCGCCAGCACCAGCGAAGCCTCCTCCGCGGCAGGCAGCCATGTCGCCGTCGAAGGGCTCACCCATGTCTTCGACCGCGGTAACCGGCCCCTGACGGCCCTGAGCAACGTCCACCTGCCGGTTGGCTGGGGGGAGTTCGTCTCCGTCATCGGGCCCAGCGGCTGCGGCAAGTCCACTCTCCTCCGCGTCATCGGCGGGCTCTTGCAGCCCACGGCGGGCCGAGTCGACCTGGCCGGGGCCAGCCCAGCGGACGCGCAGCGGCGCAAGGCCATCGGCTACGTGTTCCAGGACCCCTCGCTCCTGCCCTGGCGCACGGTCCTTGCCAACGTCGCCCTCCCGCTGGAGGTGAACCGGCGGCGACAGCGCGGCCACGCCCGCAGGGAGGACCGTCGCCGGGACCCTCGTCAGCTCCTGGACCTGGTGGGCCTCCGCGAGTTCGAGGGCTACTACCCGCGGGAGCTCTCGGGCGGCATGCAGCAGCGAGTGGCCCTGGCGCGGGCGCTGGTCTTCGAGCCCTCACTGCTGCTTATGGATGAGCCCTTAGGCGCCCTGGACGAGATCACCCGTCGCGCCATGCGCTACGAGCTCTTGCGAATCTGGCAGGCCGGCGACGGCGACAGCGGACGCAAGACGGTCATCTTCGTCACCCATAGCATCCCCGAGGCCATCACGCTCTCCGACCGGGTGGTAGTGATGTCGGGGGCGCCGGGGACGGTGCGCGCTGTCATCGACATCGACCTGCCGCGGCCGCGAGACGAGGACATGGAGACGCAGCCTGCCTTCCTGGACTACGTGGTGCGCCTGCGCCGGCTGCTAGGGGTGGACTGAGAATGGAGAGACCCGCCCGGACGGGCGGCCGTCTGGCCGTCGCCGGCCACGAGGCGCTCGCGCCTGCCGGCGAGCCCGCCCTGCCCGCTGGAGAGACCGTGGCGCAGGGGCTGGCGCCCGCCGCCGGCCGAGCCCTGCGCCTGGCCCGCACCGCCGTCGCCGACCTGCTGCCGCCCGCTTTCGCCCTCCTGGTGGCGGCCGGTGTCTGGGAGGCGTGGGTACGCCTCCGCGACGTGCCCGAGTACCTGGTACCGGCGCCTTCGGCAGTGGTGGCGCGCATGGCCGAAGACCCTGCCTTCTTCGCCCGCGAGGGGATGATCACTCTCCAGGGGGCGCTGGCCGGCTTCGCGCTGGGGTCGGCGGTGGCCATCGCCCTAGCCGCAGCCATGGCTCACTCCCGCCTCCTGGAGAAGAGCATCTTCCCCCTGGCCATCCTGGTGAAGGTCACGCCCATTGTGGCCATTGCGCCGCTGCTGGCCATCTGGTTCGGCTTCGGGTTAGTGCCCAAGGTCTTCATAGCGGCGCTCATCGTCTTCTTCCCCGTGATGGTGAACGGCCTGCTGGGCTTCCGCTCCGTGAACCCCGGCGCCCTGGAGCTCTTGCAGTCGCTGGCCGCCTCGCGACTGGAGGTGTTCATCAAGCTGCGAGTGCCCAGCGCCCTTCCCTCGCTCTTCGCCGCCTTCAAGGTCTCCATCCCCCTCAGCGTCATCGGCGCCGTGGTGGCGGAGTGGTTCAGCGGCGAACGCGGCCTGGGGCGCGTGATCCAGGTGGCCAACAACAACCTGGACCTGGACACGGCCTTCGCGGCGGTCTTCTCCCTGGCCATCCTGGGCATTGGGCTCTATCTCCTGACGGCGATCCTGGAGCGGCACCTGCTCTTCTGGCACGAGTCGACGACAGGGGTGTGATGGACGGTCCAGAAATCGGCCAGCGCGCTGAGTCCTGATGGAGGAGCACTGGAAAAGCAAGGAGGAACCCATGCGTCTACCTCTCCTGACCGGCACACGGCTCTACTTGGTCGCGGCCTTCATGGCTGCGGCCATCCTCCTCCTGGCCGCCTGCGGCGAGGAGGAGGAAGAGGCCACGACCCCCACCGCCGAGACGACCTCCGCCGTCGAAGCCACGCCAACAGAGGCCAAGAAGGTGACCTTCATGGCCGGATACAAGCCCCAGGCCAACCTGCCCTTCGTGGGCGTCTACGTCGCCCAGGAGAGGGGCTTCTTCGAGGAGCAGGGCCTGGAGGTGGAGATCCGGCACTCGGACGGCTCCCAGCACGTGCAACTGCTGGCCACAGGCAAGATCCAGTTCGCCACCGGCGACGCCGCCCAGGTGCTGCGACGCCGCGCCGAGACCGGTATCCCCATCGTCGCGGTCGCCCTCGTCGGGCAGACGGGCCAGCAAGGATGGGTATCGCTGGCTGACTCGGGCATCGACGCACCGACCGACTGGGTGGGCAAGACGGTGGGCTTTCGCGACACGATCCCGCCCGACTTCTACGCCATCCTCGACGCCAACGGCATCGACCCCAACACCGTGAAGACGGTGAACATCGGGTACCAGCCGCCGACCCTCCTGCTCGAAGGAAAGGTGGATGTCTACCCCGTCTTCCTGTCCAATGAGCCCGATACCATCCGCCGCCAGGGCAGGGAGGTGAACGTCTTCCGGGCCTCCGACTACGGGGTGCCCACCCTGGGTCTCACCTACATCTCCAACGAGGACTTCATCGCCAGCGACCCTGACGCCGTGGAGGGCTTCCTGAAGGCGGCCCTGCGCGGCATTCAGTACGCCATCGACAATCCGGATGAGGCGGTGGAGATCGTGCTGAAGTACGCGCCCCAAGAGGACGCCGACCACCAGCGCTTCATGCTGGACACGGAGATCGCGGGCGCCTACAGCCGCGTGGCGACGGAGAACGGCCTGGGCTGGCAGACCGAGGACCAGTGGCAGACCCTGGCCGACACCCTGCTGGAGTTCCAGGCCCTGGAGAAGGCCGTTGATGTCAACGAGGCTTTCACGAACGAGTTCGTCCAGCGGATATACGAGAACGGCCAGCTCATCTGGCCCTAGTGTGGTGAATCAGGAATCCGCAGCCAAATGTCATTCTGAGCGTCAGCGAAGAATCCGTGATGGCAGGCGTGGTCCAACGGATGCTTCACTTCGTTCAGCATGACAAAGACAAAGCATTGGATCTGTTAGCGAATCTCTGACTCAGGACACTAGCAAGGCGCTGAAACACTCGGTTCCTGCCCTTCGACGCGCCCGGCGTGAGCTCGGGCCGAATGCTCACCGCGAGCGGCCCACATGGCTTCTTCAGCACTCTCCCAGGGCAGCCACCGACACAGCAGCGCCCTGTTGACAAGGGCAGGCCATGGGGTATAGTGGCCTCGCTCTGCCGCGCAACGGGTTCGCAAGGGAGGATTGCCACCGTGGACTTCGAGCAGATCATCTATGAGAAGGGCGAGGGCCTCGCCACCATCACCCTCAACCGCCCGGAGCGCATGAACGCCTTCACGGCCCAGATGATCCGTGAGTGGGTCGAGGCCCTGGCGGACGCCCGCACTGACCCCGAGGTACGGGCGGTCGTCGTCACCGGCGCCGGGCGTGGCTTCTGCGCCGGCGCCGACCTAAGGGGGGATTCCGCGCTGGCCCAGGCTGCCGCCGAGACGCGGCCGCCCTCGCCCGCCGAGCGTCGCAACTGGCTACGGGACGGCGTCCACGCCGTGCCCCGAGCGGTGGCGCTCCTCGACAAGCCGTACGTCGCCGCCGTCAACGGTCCCGCCGTGGGCGCCGGCATGGACATGGCCAGCATGTGCGACATCCGCATCGCCTCCGAGACGGCCCGCTTCTCCATGGCCTATGTGAGGATGGGCATCGTCCCCGGCGACGGCGGCTGCTACTACCTCCCGCGCATCGTGGGTGTGGCGAAGGCGCTAGAGCTCATCTGGACGGGCGACTTCATGGACGCGCAGGAGGCCCTGCGCCTCGGCTACGTCAGCCGCGTGGTGCCGGCCGACGAGCTGATGCCGGCGGTGAGGGACTTCGCCCGCCGCCTCGCCGAGGGGCCGGCGGTGGCCATCCAGTTGGCGAAGAGGCTGGTCTACCGCGGGCTGGAGGCGAGCCTGCCGGAAGCGCTCGAGGAGGCGACACAGGCGATGGCCATCGCCCAGTCCACGGAGGACGCCCGCGAGGGGCCGCGGGCCTTCGTCGAGAGGCGCCCGCCCAAGTTCAAGGGACGGTAGGCGGGGATGATAGGCATGCGCAATTTCTTCTTCGGTCTAGCTCTCGCACTCCTGGGTGCCATTCTGTGGATCGTCGCAAGCATCGTCGCGGCTGCCGCGTCGCTCACTGAAGGAGAGGACGATCTCTTTGCCGATCCCGTCTCTGGCACGCTGGTAGTAATCGGGTTTTTTGTGATGTTCATCGGCCCGATTCTATTCTGGTTCGTCGTCCCTGTTTACGGATACTGGCGACGCCGTCGCACTAAGCGGCAGCAGGAAACAGCGAGATAGCCGAGTCTTTGCGGCCCGGAGTAGGCAGTCGGAGGCAGCCATGGACTTTCGTTTCACACCTGAGCAGGAGGCCTTTCGACAGGAGGTGCGCGACTTCCTGAAGGCAGAGCTGCCCTCCGACTGGGGCGGCCGCAACGACCGCGAGGACATGACGCCGGAGGAGACGGAGTTCGCGCGCGGCTTCGTCAAGAAGCTGGCCCAGAAGGGCTGGCTGACTATGGCCTGGCCCCGGGAGTACGGCGGCATGGGCGCCGACCACATCCAGCAGCTCGTCTACAACGAGGAGATGTCCTACCACCGGGCGCCCGGCGCCGGCAACGCCGGGACCTCCCTTGTGGGTCCCACCGTCATGGTGTACGGCACCGACGCGCAGAAGCGGCGCTTCCTGCCCGGTATCGCGCGGGCGGAGGAGACCTGGTGCCAGGGCTTCTCGGAGCCCGGCGCCGGCTCTGACCTGGCCTCGCTGGCGACCTCGGCTGTGGCGGACGGCGACGAGTTCGTCCTTAATGGCCAGAAGACCTGGACCTCTGGTGCCCACCACGCCGGCTGGTGCATCATCCTCGCCCGCACCGACCGGGAGGTGCCCAAGCACAAGGGCATCAGTTGCTTCCTCATGGACATGCGGCTGCCCGGCGTCACGATCCGGCCCCTGGTCAACATGCTGGGCTCCGGCGCCTTCAGCGAGGTCTTCATGGACGGCGTGCGCGTCCCCCGCGACTGCCTGGTCGGCGAACTGAACCGCGGCTGGTACGTCGCCACCACCACACTGGACTTCGAGCGCTCCGGCATCCAGCGCATCATGTACGCCCTGCGCACCTATGAGGACGTGGTGCGCTACGCCTTCGAGACGAAGACCGACGGCGGAACCCTGGGCGACCGGCCGCCGGTGCGCCACAAGCTGGCGGAGCTGAGGATCGAGTTCCACGTAGGGCGGCTCCTGGCCCACCGGGTGGCCTGGATGCAGAGCCAGGGCCTTGTCCCCAACTACGAGGCCTCCATCACGAAGCTCTACGGCACCGAGCTCCTGGCACGCCTGGGGGCGGCGGGGATCAATTTGCCCGGCCTGCGCGGCCAGCTCCGGCCGGAGTCGAAGTGGGCGCCCCTGGCCGGCCGCCTGGAGCGCTACTACCTGGCCTCCATGTCCTACCCCATCGCTGCCGGCACCAGCGAGGTGCAGCGCAACATCATCGCCATGCGCGGCCTGGGCCTGCCGAGGGGGTAGGCACAGGCGCTGCGTACCGACACTAGGGCGTCTAGCATGACAACCGCACCTAAGCCTGCCATCCGCGGCCTCTACGTCATCGTTGACCCCGAGCAGACGCGGGGCCGCGACGCCGTCGAGGTGGCGCGCCAGGCCATCGAGGGCGGCGCCTCGGTCATCCAGTGGCGCGACAAGGCTCGCGACAAGGGCGAGCAGCTTCCTCAGTTGCGGGCCGTCCGCGACCTCTGCCGCCGGCACGGGGCGATCCTCATCGTCAACGACCACGCCGACCTGTCCCTGGCCTGCCAGGCCGACGGCGTCCACCTGGGCCAGAAGGACCTGCCGCCAGCCGCCGTCCGCGCCTTCGCGCCGCCGGAGTTCATCGTCGGGGTGTCCACGAACAGCGTGGAGGAGGCCCGTCGCGCTCAGGCCGATGGCGCCTCCTACGTGGCCGTGGGCGCCCTGTTTGCCACGGCCTCCAAGGCGGACACGCGGCCGGCCAGCCCCCAGCGGCTGCGCGAGGTGAAGCAGGCGGTGTCGGTGCCGGTGGTAGGCATCGGCGGCATCAACGAGGGCAACATCGATGAGGTGCTGGCGGCGGGCGCCGACGCCGTGGCCGTCATCAGCGCCGTCACCGGCGCCGACGACGTGCGGGAGGCGGCCGCCGGGCTGGCAGCCAAGTTCGCTCCGCCCCGAGAGCAGGCTGCTGGCTGAGATTCTTCGCTTCGCTCAGAATCGTCCATGTCGGTTTTCAGCCGACACCACGGAGAATGAAGATGCGGGCCATTCTCGACAGGCTGGGCCCCTCGACAAGCTCGGGGTGCGGAACGAGCTGTCGTAAGAAGGGCAGAGCATACGGCATTCTGAGCTTGTCGAAGAACCTGAGGCCAAAGGACGGCCGCATTCTCGAAGCAATAGCGGTACCCCCTCACTGCCACCCTGATCCCGCGTGCGTGCCTGCCCGCCTGCGTGCCGGCAAGGCAGGCGACGCGAAGGGTATCCTCTGAATCGGAGTGGCACTGGGTGCCGGGCTGTCCTAGCGGGCGGGCCGGAGCACCACTGTCTCGACGGCGGAGGGCAGCTCCTCTTTTCGAACGGTGACCTCGCTGCCGTCGAGCTTCTTGACAGACGGCCTCATCCCCTCAAACTCGTCCACGCCGGCCACCGGGAAGTTCGGGCAGCGCTCGTTCTTGAAGTGCATGGGGATGACCATCTTGGGATTCAGCTTGTTGCAGACCCGGTTAGCGGCGGCGGCGTCGATGGTGAAGTTTCCGCCGACGGGCACCAGCAGGACGTCCACCGGCCCGGCCTCGGCAACGGCGCGGTCGTCCAGGTCGTGGCCCAGGTCGCCAAGATGGCAGACGTTCACACCGTCGACGGCGAAGCAGAATATCGTGTTCTCGCCCCGCTGGCTGCCACCGCTCGGGTCATGGGCGCTGGCCACGCCCTTGAAGCGGATGCCCTTGGCCTCGTGGCTGCCGGCGCCCCGCACGACTGTGGGGTTGCCTTTCACTTGAGCGACGTCGTTGTGGTCGGCGTGTTCATGGCTCACCACCACGATGTCCGCTTCCTCAGCGATGGGGCCATAGTCCAGGCCGAACGCCCCCGGCGTGTAGGGATCGGTGATGATGCGGGTTCCGCCCTCGGCGGTTAGCAGGAAGCAGGCGTGGCCCAGCCACTGGATCTTCATGATACGGCACCTCCCCTTTGCCTCTGTCCCGGCTCCGGCGACGGTCCGGCGGCAGGCGAGCAGCGGAAGGCTTCAGCCTTCCACGGTGTTGGTGGAGGGCTAATGGCCTTCAAGTATTTGGATTCACCTCTGAGGGTTGAAACCCTCAGCTTCGCGGAAGCTGCGGATTTCAATCCGCAGGGTTAGTCTATTTCGTTTAAGGCCATAAGCCCTCCGCTACACCATTCCTCCTTGCCCCTGCCCATGGCGGCAGGGCCTAGCCCAGCTCCGCGACCTTCTCATAATAGCGAACCACGTGCGCCACCGCCCGGACGGCGCGCTCCAGGCTGGGGTAGGAGGGGATCCCCGCCTTCAAGTACGTGTCGCGGATCTCCCGCCTGCCCCTCTCGGCGTCGATCTTGTCCACCTCGTCGCTGCCGATGGGCAGGACGATGACCACCGGCTTCCCGAACCTGTCCCTGACCCTCTGTGGCGCCTCCATCAGGGCATCAATAAACGCGCGTCTCTCCTCCCCGACAGGGCCCAGCGTTCCGGCCAGCACGTGGTACATGGCTTGAGTGGCGATGATGGTGTCGACGTTCTCGGCGGCAGCCACGACCTCCAGCACCCTCGCAAAGACACTGGGGAGTACGATGGGGGCACCGATGTCCACCGGGTTCCTGAAGGCCGTGCCGGCGGGCGGAAGGATGCCCCGCAGCCTTTCCTGGTCGTCACGGCTGAGGGGAGGGATCTCCAGGCCGACGCGGTCGCAGGCGTCGGCGGCGGCGACGCTGATGCCGCCACCGCCACCGAGGATCCCCACTCGACGGCCGGTGGTCGGCGGCAGGTTGAGGAAGGCGACGGTGGCGTCGGCCATCTCCTCGAGGTTGCCGACGCGCAGGGCGGCCGTCTGGCGAAAGACGGCCTCCCAGATGGCTTCCTCGCCGGCCAGCGATGCGGTGTGGGAGTGGACGGCCCTCGCCCCGGCATCGGTGAGCCCGGCCTTCCAGATGATGACCGGCTTCTTCCGCGACACCTCGCCCACGAGCCGCAGGAAGCGCCGCCCCTCTCGAGGGCCCTCCAGATACATGGTGACGATCCGCGTCTTGTCGTCCCGGGCCAGGTACTCCAGCAGGTCTGACTCGTTCACGTCACAGGCGTTGCCATAGCTGACCATCTTGCTGAAGCGGATGTCCATGCCCTTGGCGAGCCGGCCGAACTCGACGGCGTGGCCACCGCTCTGGGTGACGAAGGCGACGGGGCCGCTCTCCCGGGAGAACTCGCCGCCCGGCAGGAGGGTGAGGCCGCCCTCCGGGCAGTAGACGCCGAAGCAGTTGGGCCCGATGATGCGGAGGCCTTGCTTCGCCAGGGCGGTCATCTCCTGCTCCAGCCGCTTCCCCTCCTCCTCGCCCGTCTCGGTGAACCCGGATGTGAAGACCTGCGCACCCTTCACTCCCTTGGCCAGGCAGTCCCTCAGGGCCTGCGGGACAAGGCGGGCCGGCACCATGATGTGGGCGTGGTCGACGGGCTCGGGGATGGCCGAGACGGTGGGGTACACCTTGAGGCCCAGGATCTCGCTGCCCTTGGGGTTCACCGGGTAGATGCGTCCCCGGTAGCCGAAGTCGATGAGCGCTTGCAGGAAGCGGCTGCCGAACTTCATCTCGCTGGTCGAGGCGCCGATGACGGCCGTCGACTTGGGGTAGAAGAGCGTGTCCAGCTCGTCAAGCTTGTCCATTGGGGCCTTCACTGTCCGTCAACGATGCATTCTCCTGTCACCCTGAGCGACAGCGAAGGGTCTCGCGGGACCGTATTCTTCGTCCGCCTCTGGCGGACTCAGAATCGTGCATGTCGGTTCCCACCAGCACCACAAGGGATCAAAATGCGGGGCGCCCCTCGACAGGCTCGGGGTGCCGAACGGGCTGCCGGTGCGAAGGGCAGAGCATATGGCATGCTGAGCTTGTCGAAGCACTTGAGCCCAAGGACAGTCGCATCTTCGAAGCAATGACACACGGTCCGCATTATTACTCGCCATCACTTCCTCCGCCGCTGCCTGCGGACGCGGCGGGGCTGGCGCGAAGGGTCGCCGTGGGTCTTCAGCAGCGGCGCCAGGATGTCGCGGGCGCGGGCGGCGTCGCTGGCACGGACGTGGAGAGCGAAGTCAGAGGCTGTCCGCGCCGATTCGCCGAGGAGGGGGCTGGCACTCTTCACCAGGACGGGGATGCCCTCCTTCCGCAGCATCTCCGACCACATCTCGGCCTCGGGATCGCTGAGGCCGCCCACGATCTCCTCCAGGGGCTCCTCGTCATAGCCCAGCCAGCGCCTCAGCCAGCGTAGCATCTTGCCTTCACCGTACGCTAGATTCTTCGTCCGCCGGTGGCGGACTCAGAATGACAGATTCACTTTGGCGACCACTCCTGTTCTGTCACTCTGAGCGCAGCGAAGAGTCTCGTTCTATCTCGTACCACCCACGCGCCAAATCCCTCCACTCCGGATTCACTGATTCTACCAGGGCTATCTTCTTGCTCCTGAGCCAGCCCTTGATCTGCTTCTCACGGCTTGTGGCGGAACGAACGTCATCAGTTCCCTCATAGTACACAAGTTTGGTGAGGTTGTACTTCTTGGTGAACCCGTCGGTCAGCTTCTGCTTGTGCTCGTACACCCGCCGCTCGAGACTGTTTGTCACGCCGGTGTACAGCATCCCGGAGCGGTTCGCCATGATGTACACGTCGTATTGGGCCACGCGCTTGAACCGAGATTCTGAGTCCGCCTTTGGCGGACTCAGAATGACACGAGTGTCACAGCACCACCAGGTTGCTGCGGTGCACCACCTCGGCGCCATAGTCGTGGCCCAGCACCTCGGCGATGCGGTCGGAGCGCAGGCCGCGGATGGCCGCCACCTCCCGGTCGTCGTAGTTCGTGATGCCGCAGGCGATGCGCGTCCCGTCCGGCCCGTGGATGTTCACCGCGTCGCCCCGCTCGAAGGGCCCCTCGACTTCCTGCACGCCGGCGGGCAGGAGGCTCTTGTTCTCTTGTCGCAGCGCGCGCGCCGCCCCCGCGTCCACCACGATGCGACCGCGCGTCGCCAGGCCGGACAGCATCCAGCGCTTGCGGCTCTCCATGCGGTCCGCCAAGGCCGGGAAGAAGGTGCCCAGGCGCTCGCCCCCGGCCAGTCGCACCAGCACGTCGCGCTCGTGGCCGTCGGCGATGACGACATCGGCGCCGCCGGCGGTGGCCAGGCGCGCGGCCTGCACCTTCGTGGCCATGCCTCCCACGCCGCGAGAGCTGGGGCCGGGAGGGCTCGCCCGCGCCAGGCGCTCGATCTCCTCGTCGATGTGGTCCACCCGGTCGATGAGGCGGGCGTCCTTCTTGCGATGGGGGTCGGCGGTGTAGAGGCCGGCGGTGTCGGTGAGGAGGGCCAGCAGGTCGGCGTCGACCAGGTTGGCGACCAGGGCCGACAGGTTGTCGTTGTCGCCGATCCTGGCCCCCTCGATCTCCTCGACGGCGACGGCGTCGTTCTCGTTGACGATAGGGACGGCGCGCAGGTCCATGAGGGCGAGCAGGGTGTTGCGGGCGTTCAGGTAGCCGACGCGGTCGGACAGGTCGCGCCGGGTGAGGAGGGTCTGGGCGATGACGATGTCGTGCCAGGCGAAGAGCTGGTCGTAGGACTGCATGAGGTGGCTCTGGCCGACGGAGGCCAGGACCTGGCGGAAGGGCATGTCGCGGCGGCCGCGCGCCAGGCCCAGGCGGTGGCGCCCGGCGGCGATGGCGCCCGAGGTGACTACGGTGACATCCGCCCCCTGGCGATGGAGACGCGCCACCTGGCCCACCAAGGCGGACATCGTCTCCAGGTCCAGGCGGTCGGTGCCGGCCGTGAGGACGTTGGTGCCGAACTTGGCGACGATGCGCCGGTAGGGCAGCCCTACCTCCTCGGCGGGAGTGATCCCCGCGGTGTCGCCCTGGGGAGACGCGGTGCGCTCTTCGCTCTCAGCCATCGTATGTGACATGCGCCCCCGGGGGGCGCCTTCGGCTCGAATTATAGCGCCCGTCTCGGGCGACCCACAAGGAACGGAACGCCGGCGGGCCCGCCATGACCGCCTCAAATCCGGTGGATCGAGGGTATCCCAAAGTGGGGACACTCGCCTGCGGGTTCATGGTCATCAACTAATTGCATTCATGTCTGAGGGTTGAAACCCTCAGCTTCGAGGAAGCTGCGGATTCATGATCTCAGAAGAATCATCTCTATACCCTCCTGGGAGGGCTTCGTAGCTTCAGAGCTTCAGCCCTGCCAGGAGCGCAATCCCAGAGGCAGACCTGAAGGTCTGCAGCTACGGTGGTGCAGCACAGAGCCGTTTTCTTGGATGCCATTAATCCGCAGGAGTGGTTTGCCTAGTTGATGACCAAGGACCCGCAGCTTCACAGGTTCCACATCATGAGCTGCGGGATTCATCCCGCAGGCTCGAACCTGCCATCTTCTTTGATTCGCTTGCTGGGCCGAGGCTATACTGGTTGGAAGGCCCGGCGCGCCAGGCCGAGCCTCGTTGCTATGAAGACGCTCTTCCTTCTTGCCAAGCGCACGGCCCAGCAATACGCCGACGACCAGTGCTCGCTGGTGGCGGCGGCCATCTCCTACTACGTGCTCTTCTCCGTCGTGCCGCTGACGATCTTCGTGGCTTCCATATTCGGCTTTGTGATGCGCAACGACCAGACCCGCCAGGAGGTGGTGGACCGCATTGTGCAGTCGACACCCCTGGAGCAGAAGGAAGGCACGAACCTGGTGAGCGACACGATCAACGGCGTGAGCCGGGTGAGTGCTCCTCTGACGGTGGTAGGGCTGGTGGGCCTAGCGTGGTCGGCCTCGGCCATGTTCGGCGCGATCCGCAGGGGCCTGAACATTGCCTTCGACGTGGAGAAGGGGCGGCCGGTGGTCCAGCAGAAGCTGGTGGACTTGGGCATGCTGGCGGGCCTGGGACTGATCCTGCTGCTCTCTGTGGTCGGCACCGGCCTCCTGCGCATCTTACGGGAGGTAAGCTCGGATCTCCTGGGGCCGCTGTCCAGCGGGACCTCCCTTTTCTGGGACGTGGTGCCCTTCCTGGTGCCGGCCGTGTTCTCGTTCTTGCTCTTTCTCTTGGTGTACCGCTATGTGCCGGGGGCGGGACTGGGGTTCCGCGACGTCTGGCCGGGGGCCCTGCTGGCGACCGTCCTCTTCGAGGCGGTGAAGAACGGCTTCGCCCTCTACATCGCCAACTTCAGCAACTACGACCTGGCCTACGGCGCCCTGGGCGGTGTCCTAATCTTCCTCCTCTGGACCTACATCACGGCCAGCATCCTCCTCTTTGGCGCCGAGCTGGCCGCGGAGTATCCGCGGATGCGGGCTGGCGTCTACCCGGGGGCCGGGGGGCCCGGCAAACCGCTGAGGCAGCAGGCGCTGGGCGCGGTCAAGGGTCTCTTCGTCCGCCACCAGGAGGAGACGCAGGCGCCCCGGCCTCGCCGCAAGCCCTAGACCCAGTCTGTCATTGCTTCGAGAATGCGACCGTCCCTTGGCCTCAGGTTCTTCGACAAGCTCAGAATGCCGTATGCTCTGCCCTTCCTACGACAGCTCGTTCGGCACCCCGAGCTCGTCGAGGGGCCCAGCCCATAGAGAAGCGCCCCGCATTTTCATGGTTTGTGGTGTCGGTGGACAACCGACATGGACGATTCTGAGTCCGCCAGAGGCGGACGAGGAATCCGGACCCTTCGCTTCGCTCAGGGTGACAGAAGGGGAACCTAGCTCGGCCGCCGCACGGCCAGGCGGGCCTCGTGGCCGTCTAGGGTGTGGGTCTCCCTATGGGCATCCGGCGGCGGCTCGCCCTCCACCAGCTCCAGGGACAGCGTCTCCTGGCGCACGTAGTCGGCGAAGCGCTCCATGACCCGACGCAGGGCCTCGCCGCCCCCGTAGTAGGTGACAATGCGGTCGGCGATCTCGAAGCCGGCGTTGCGCCGCATGGTCTGGAGGCGGTGCACCACCTCTCGCGCCAGGCCCTCGTCGGCCAGGTCAGGCGTCAGTTGCGTCGTCACGACCGCCGTGTAGCCGGCCTCGTTGGCCGAGGCGTAGCCCTCGCGGTCGACGCTGCTCACGAGCACGTCCCCGGCTGTGAGTTCCCAGCCGTCGATGCGCACCGGCCCGCCGGAGGCCACGGCCCGCGCCACTAATGCCGGGTCGGAACGGCGCAGGGCCTGCTCGATGGCGCTCACCTGGGCGCCGTAGCGAGGCCCCAGCACTGACAGGTCAGGCCTCACCTCGTAGGTCAGGAACTCCTCGTCGCTTTCCACCACCGAGAGGTCCTTCACGTTCAGCTCGTCCAGGACCAGAGTCCGCAGCCGCGACAGGGCTTCCGCCTCGGCGCTGGCCCTGAGCTTGACGTACACCGTGGAAAGAGGCTGGCGAATCTTGACGCCGGCCTTGCTCCGAGCGGACCGGCCCAGGCTGACGATGCGCATCACCAGGCGCATGTCCTCGGCCAGGCGCTCGTCCACCTGCGAAGAGTCGGCCTCCGGCCACGAGGAGAGGTGGACGCTCTCGGGCGCGCTGGCGTCAACCGACCGCACCAGGTTCTGGTACATCGTCTCGGCCAGGAAGGGCGTGAAGGGAGCCAGGAGGTGGCACAGGGTGACCAGGCAGCCGTAGAGCGTGTCGTATGCGGCGCGCTTGTCGGCGTCGTCCTCGCTCTTCCAGAACCGGCGGCGGCTGCGGCGCACGTACCAGTTCGAGAGGTCTTCCACGAAGGCCTGGATGGCGCGGGCGGCCTCGGTGGGACGGAAGTCCTCCAGGTCGCGGGTCACCCGCTCGACGAGCCGGTTGAGTTCCGAGAGGACCCAGCGGTCCAGCTCCGAAGGCTCGGCAGGCCCGCCTGCCGGAGGCGGACCCGCCGTTGGCGGGGGCTGATAGCGGTCGAGGACGGCGTAGGTGACGAAGAAGGAACAGGTGTTCCAGAGCGTGAGGATGAACTCGCGGCGGACCTCATCGCCGGAGTGCCAGCCGAAGTTCAGGTTTACCGTGGGGCTGTGGCGGAAGAAGAGCCAGCGCATGACGTCGACGCCCATGCGCTCCGCCGCCTCCTCGAACCAGATGGCGTTGCCCTTGCTCTTGTGCATCTCCTCGCCCTGCTCATCGCGCACCAGGGCGTAGCTGAAGCAGGCCCGGAAGGGTTCGCGGTTCTCCAGTGCCGTGCTCATGGCCAGGAGCGAGTAGAACCAGTTGCGGAACTGGCCGGGGAAGCTCTCGGAGATCCAGTCGGCGGGGAACCACTGGCGCCAGTAGTCGCGGTCGTGCCGGTAGCCCAGGGTGGAGAAGGGGACGATGCCGGCGTCCAGCCAGGGGTTGCCCACGTCCCGGATGCGGGAGACACTCTCGCCGCACTTCGGGCAGCGGATCTTGACGGCGTCCACCCAGGGCCGGTGGGGCGAGTGGCCCTCGAACTCATCCCAGCCCTCAACGGCGCGTTCCCGTAGCTCCTCCTCCCCGCCGATGACCTCCACCTGGCCGCAGGCGCACTCGTAGATGGGCAGGGCCAGGCCATAGTAGCGCTTCTTGGAGATCATCCAGTCGTCCATGTTGGCCAGCCAGTCGAGTTCGCGGGCCAGGCCGAACTCCGGAACCCAGCGGATCTTCCTCGTCACGTCGGCCATGAGATGCCGGAGCTTACTCATGGAGATGAACCACTCCTCCACCAGGCGGAAGACGAGCTCGCTGTCGCAGCGCCAGCAGACCGGGTAGCGGTGCGTGTAGTCCTCCGTGCGGTAGAGGAGGCCCTTGCTCGCCAGGTCGTGGAAGATGTCCTCGGTGACATCGTTGACGTTGCGGCCGTCCAGCCAGTCGAACCCCGACAGGTAGTTGCCGGACTCGTCGAGGGGGGCGATCGTGGCCAGCTCGAAGTCCCTGGCCAGCTCGAAGTCCTCGGCGCCGCAGCCGGGCGCGATGTGGACGACGCCAGTGCCCTCCGTCTCGCTTATCTCCTCCCAGGGGATGACTTGGTGGACGACGCCCTGCTGCGCCGGCAGCTCATCGAATGGGCCGCGGTAGGTCAGCCCCAGGAGCTCTCTGCCGGCGACCTCGCCCAGCACCTCGTGGTCGCCCTTGATGGCGCCGAGGGCGGCCTTGGTCAGGTAGTAGATGTCGTCTCCCTGTCGGACGCGGGCGTACGGGAGGTCGGGGTGGACGGCGGCGGCCGTGTTAGAGGTTAGGGTCCACGGGGTGGTGGTCCAGACGAGCAGCGATTCGCCTGGCCTCTCGTTGAGAGGGAACTTGAGGAAGACGCTCGGATGGGTCAGCTCGCGGTAGCCCTCGGTGACGATCTCCTGCTCAGACAGCCCGGTCGCGCAGCGGGGGCACCAGGGCATCACGTCGTGGCCCTTGTAGAGCCAGCCCCTCTCGTGGCAGGTCTTCAGGAAGTGCCAGACCGTGTAGTTGTTCTCGTCAGAGTAGGTGTAGTAGGAGTTGTCCCAGTCCATCCAGTAGCCGAGGCGGATGGACTGCTCCGTCTGAACGGCTGAGAACCGGCGCACCCTCTCCTTGCAGGCCTCGACGAAGCGGGCGATGCCGAAGTCCTCGATGTCTCGCTTCGAGGTGAAGCCCATCTCGCGCTCCACCTCGACCTCGATCCAGAGGCCCTGGCAGTCGAAGCCGTTCTGGTAGCGCTGCCGGAAGCCCTGCATGGTCTTGAAACGCTGATAGAGGTCCTTGTAGGCCCGGCCCCAGGCGTGGTGGACGCCCATGGGGTTGTTGGCGGTGATGGGCCCGTCGATGAAGGACCACTTCTTGGAAGAGGCCTCGTTGCGCCGGAGGTACTTCTGCACCATGCCCTGCTCCTCCCACCAGCGCAGCATCTCCCGTTCCAGAGCCACGAAGTCTACCTTTGTGGGTACACGCTTGAACATGACCTTGTCCTCAAACACAAGGCCCGCCCCATGAAGGGACGGGCCTCAACCCGCGGTACCACCCTACTTGTCCGCCCGACCACCGCCCGGCAGTCGGTGGCGAACCGCTCCGCCGGGGCACGCCCCTTTCGACACGGGTTGATGCCCCTGCCCCTGCTAACGGTGGGCGCTCCGGCCGAGCCTACTGGGGAGGAACTGGGAACTTGGGACTAGGAACTGGCTAAGGGTCTCTCTAGTTCCCAGTTCCTGATTCCTAGTTCCCTATTCCTCCCGTTCGGTCGGCGGCTCGGGAGGGATTTTCGGCCGGCGCCTCCGCGCCCGCTTCCACCTTCATCCGCCTCCGGCGGAGCGCCGGGCTCGCTGGGCGGCGCCTTCCGGCCTACTCGTCTCCGTCGCAGCCTTATCTTGTTCGTAAGTGTAAAGCGCCGCTCTGGGCGATGTCAACGGCCAGGGCTAGCCCCACCGGCGCGCCGCCGCCATGAAGAGCTCGCCCACCCGCTGTCGCTGCCCCTCCGAGAGCAGCTCTCCGAAGAAGGCGAGCCGGTCATCCAGGTACGTCTCGGCGGAGGCGGCGTCCACCACGTCATCGCTGGCGGCCGCCTCCTCCAGCAGGCTTCGGGCCAGGCGCTCCAGCCTCTCGTCAAGCAGCGCCCGGAGACGGTCGAGGTCGACGCTTTCTACCCGAGCCTGGCCCCCGCCGGCGGGCGCGCCGTGCAACTCTCCGGCCCCCAGGAGGCGGGCGAGCTGGGCTAGTTGAATGGGGTTGGGTGTCTCAGCCATCGGGCGGTTCGGACCTGCCTCCCGTGGCATGGTCCTGCAAGAGTGAGAGCCGGCCCCTGGAGCCGGCTCCCGGCCGCTGGGACGCGGCACGTCTTCTAAGTCGTCTGTTGCCGGATCTTAGTGTAGCAGGCGCTGCAATAGACCGGCCGGTCGCCGCGGGGCACGAAGGGCACCTCGGTCATCATGCCGCACTCGGCGCAGGTGGCGGGGTGCATCTGCCGAGGCGTCTTGCCGCCGAAGCTGGCCGAGACGCCGTAGCGGACGTATCCTTCCTCCTCCTCCAGGGTGCGCATGGACTTGCGCGCCGACCGGCAGGAGGGACAGCGTGCGGGCTCGTTCTGAAGCCCCTTGGCGGCGTAGAATTCCTGCTCGCCGGCCGTGAACGTGAAGTTACCGCCGCAGTCGCGACATACCAGAGTCTTGTCCGCATACGACAACGCTATCGCCGTCCTCTCCCTGACTGGGAACAATATTCGGCGGCCGTCCGGCCAATCGGGTACGGCCGCTCTCATCGGCCCAACCCCGCGTCTAAGCGCATTATACGACCGTCAGTCTCCCTCCGGCAAGCAAGAAGTGCCCTTTGAGCGTCTAGCGAAACTCCGTCGCACCCGCCCTGTCATTCTGAGCGCAGCGAAGAATCTGATTCGTAGAGACCTTTCGCTTTGCTCAGGGTGACAAAACAGAACGGTTCTGCAAGACGCTCTCCCCCTCCTATCCCTGCCCACCCTGCAGGGCAGGGATACGGCGCAGGAGGGTGTTCAGCTCGTCGCTGTGCAGGAGATATGCCACCAGGAAGAAAGTGCCTGCACCGATGAGGCCACCGCCGACGAGGGCCGCAAAGGCGTCGCTTAGCTGGCCGGTGTTGAGATGCCCGGAGGCGTGCATTAGCACCACGAAGAGGCCTACCACCTCGACCATGAGCAGCATTGCCCCGGCCGTCCGCGTCAGCGAGTAGATGACGTGTCCCTCTTCGAGGCCGCCCATGCGCCGGCTGAGGGCCCGAAACAGCAGGAAGAACTCCACGGTGCTGGCCAGGGACATGGCCAGGGCCAGCCCTCGCACTTCCAGGGGGATCGCTACCACCAGGATGAGGCAGAAGATCACGTTGAGGATCATGGAGAGCACGGCAAAGGCCACCGGCGTGCGGGTATCGCCCAGGGCGTAGAAGCCCCGGCTCAGGATCTCGATGCCCCCCAGGGCAAAGAGCCCTATGGAGTAGAAGATGAGTGCTGACGCGGTGATATTTGTGGAGGCGGCGTCGAACGCACCGCGCTGGAAGAGGAAGGTCACCAGCGGCTCGCCCAGGAGCATGAGCCCGACGCTGGCCGGCAGGGTGAGGAACAGAATGAGACGGAGGGCGTTGGAGATGGACCAGCGCATCTCGTTGGACTTCTCCTGGGCTGCCTGGTCGGCCAGGGTCGGGAAGAGGGCGGTGGCGATAGCCATGCCGAAGATGCCCAGCGGCGTCATGACGATAAGCCAGGCGTAGTTGGCCGCGGAGATGGCCTCGTCGCTGATGGTTGAGGCGAAGAAGATGGCAACGAGGAGATTAAACTGCCACGCCGCCAGGCCCAGCACACGAGGCAGCATGAGGCGGACCACCTCTCGCACCGCCGGGTCTCGCCACTGCGCCACCAGGTTGTAGCGCATGCCCACCCGTCGCAGAGCCGGTAGCTGGACGACCAGGTGCAGCAGGGCGCCGACGACGACCCCCGCCGCCAGCACACGCACGTTGTGGGAGATAAGGGCGGCGACGATGATGGAGAGGTTGTACACCATGGGCGCGATGGCCGGGAAGAGGAAGTGCCGGCGGGCGTTGAGGATGCCCATGAACATGCCGCTCACAGAGAAGAGGATGGGCGAGAGGAGCATGATCCGCGTCAGGTCCACGGCCAGGGAACGAAGCTCCGATTGGCGGCCCGTGTCCTCCCCCAGGCCGGGCGCCATGACGGGCACCAGAACCGGAGCCAGGAGCATACCCAGGAGGGCCAGGACCAGGGTGGCGAGGGCGACGAGGTTGAGGACGGAGCTGGCCAGCCGCCAGGCCTCTTCCTCGCCGCGATGGGTGAACTGGCGGGCGAAGGTGGGGATGAAGGCGCTGGCCAGGGTGGCGCCGGCCAGCAACTGGAAGATGAGGTCGGGGAGGCGGAAGGCGACCCAATAGGACCCCAGCTCGGGGCTGGTGCCAAAGCTGTCGGCTATGGCGACGCTGCGCACCACCCCCAGGAGGCGGCTCCCCAGGAAACCGACGGCCACGATGATGGCGGCGCCAGCGACGCCGGACCACGGGGCCTGGGCTCTATCGCTCTCCAAGTCTCCCGCCACCGCCCATTCCAGAGTCCGCCCATTATAGCACGCACCCGCGGGCCCGCCCGGCCGTGGCGAGCGGCGAGACGCGCCTAACGGGTTGGCGGCCATTGACAGAGCAGGCTGTCAGCCACAGATGGACACAGACTGCCCCCAACAGTTCTAATGGTCTGCAAATCTGTGTTCTGTCTGTGTGAATCTGTGGCAATCCGATTTGTTGATGACCATAAGACCCCGACCTACGAAGATAAACCTCTGTCGAAGCGTTTTGTTTAACGGCATAGACCCGCGGCTTCAGCATTCGGCATCCCACGCTGCGGGACGAATCGCGCGGTGCCCTGCTGGACAGTAGCAGCCATCGCCGTTAAGATACGTGGCGGACTGTCCCGGAAAGGAGACCCTTGGCTCACTCCCTCTCTGCCGAGAAGCGACACCGTCAGTCCCTCAAGCGGCGGGAACGCAACCGCTCGGTTCGCAGCGCCGCCCGTACCTACATCAGCAAGGCCCGGGGCCTCATAGGGGCTGGCACGCTGCCCGAGGCGGAGGCAGCCGTGCGAGAGGCCCTGAGCGTCCTGGACCGGGCTCAGAAGAAGGGCGTCATCCATCCCAACAACGCGGCCCGCCGGAAGTCGCGCCTCATGGCCCGCTACAAAGCTGCCCTGGCAGCCGCCGCCGTCGCCCAAGCGGCGGCACCACCCCCGGCCCCACCGCCGGCCGAGGAGCCTGTCGAGACCGGTCGGCGCCGCCGGCCAAGCCGCAAGGCGCCTGAGAAGGCTCCGGCGCGTCCGGCCAAGGTGCCCGCAGTCAAGAAGCCCGCTGTGGCCAAGGGAGCCGCTGCCAAGAAGCCCGCGGCCGCCAAGCCACCCGCCGCCAAGGGGCGCGCCACGGCGAAGAAGGCGCCGGCCAAGAAGAAGAAAGAAGACAAAGAGAAGTAGCCTTCCACCCCTCGCCGACGGCGGGAGGCCAGACCCCCTTTGAAGGCCTGCATCCTACACGGCCCCGGTCACCTCAGTGTGGAGGACGTGCCGGATCCCCGGCCGGGCCCGGGCGAGGCCCTGCTCAGGGTCAGCGCTGCCGTCATCTGCTACTCGGACATCCGCGTCTACAGAGGCGAGAAGAAGGCCCGGAAGGGTGTCATCCCGGGCCACGAGATCGCTGGCGTCATCGAGGCCGTGGGCGAAGGCGTGGAGGGCCTGCGCCCCGGCGAGCGGGTCGTCGTCTGCCCTGTGCTGGCCTGCGGCCACTGCGAGTTCTGCGCCCAAGGGAAGCGCAACCGCTGTCCTCAGCGCCGGACCCTGGGCTACGAGGACGACGGCGGCCTCGCGGAGCTCATGCTGATCCCTCGTAGCCTCCTGGCCTTGGGCCACGTCCTCAGCGTCCCGCCCGGCCTCTCCCTGGACCTGGCTGCTCTCACAGAACCCCTGGCCGGCGTCCTCAACTCCCTGGAGACCTGCCGCCTTCGAGCGGGCGATAGTCTCCTCATCGTTGGGGCCGGACCCATGGGGCTCATGCACCTCCTGCTGGCGCGCCTCATGGGGGCGGTCCATCTCACGGTCAGCGAACCCGACCCGGAGAGACGCTCACGGGCCCGGGAGCTGGGCGCTACCAGGGTGATCGACCCTGCTCGAGAGGAGACGCCGGCGGTGGCCATGGCTGTCACCGGCGGCCGTGGCTTCGACGCGGCGGTGGTGACAGCCGGACTGCCTACCGTGTTGGGGGACACCCTGGCCTCGGTGCGCCGCCAGGGCGTCGTCAGCTTCTTCGGAGGCTTCCCTCCCGGGACCTCTATCCCTCTCGACCCCAACGTCATCCACTACGGGGAGATCATTCTCACGGGGAGCCAGAACGCCACCACTGACCAGTACCGTCGCGCCCTCCGCCTTGTCCCCCGGCTGCCCGCCCTGTCGGCGCTATTGACCCACCGCTTTCCCCTTGCGGAGGCGCCCAGAGCCTACGAGAGCCGGCTGGCCCGCGAGGGGCTGAAGTCAGTCGTGCTGCCGGGTGGAGAGCTCTAGGGGGTCTGACTGCCCGTTTCCGAAGCGGCGGCCGTCAGCCGGTCCATGTTGATGTCCGTCCCCACTATGAGGACGATGTCCGCTTCGCTGGTCTTGAGGGCCACATCCTCGGGGCCGGCGGACCGAATGCGCGCCGGAGGCAGGTCCAGCCATTCAGCGAGCTTCTCCGCCGTGTAGCGCTTGCCCGTGTAGTCTACGATGGCGGATGGCTGGCCCAGGTCCTGCTCCGCGGCGTTGGAGGTCACGAGGGAGGAGCGCGGGACACCCAGGGCCACTAGATAATCGATTACGCTGGTGGCGAGGCCAGGCTCGCCGGTGCCGTTCTGTACCTCCACCAGGGCGCCCTCTCCCAGGATCTGCTGATCGGAGAAGAGGGCCTCGACGATCTGCTGGATGCCCTCCGGCGCCGCCATCAGCACCGAGGCTCCCTCGGGGGTCATGTAGGACACAGTGGCCGGGCCCAGCGAGAGGGCAACGATGCGCTCGGGGGGAATGTCGGCGGCCAGGCTGGCAAGACCGGGGATCTGGAAGTCGTTGACGTCGCTTTCGACGGCGTCCTTGTACCGTTTCCAGAGGTCTAGGGCGTTGGTGAGGACGTCCAGGCTGAGGGCTTTGTCCATGACAGCGAATATGACGCGCTGCTGGCGCTGGATGCGGTCCAGGTCGCTGGAGCCGCGGCGGATGCGGGCGTAGGCCAGGGCGCGGGAGCCGTCCATGTGCTGGATGCCGGGCTCGAACTCCTGGGGGTCATAGTCACCGGGCAGTTCGCTCTCCGAGTAGAGGTCATCGCGCAGATAGTCAGGGACATCCACCTCGACGCCTCCCAAGGCATCGATGACTTCCTTGAAGCCCTCGAAGTCGATCACCACATAGTGATCGACCTCAATACCAAGAGTGTGTTCGACGGTGGCCATCGCCAGGCCGGGGCCGCCGCCGTCATAGTCGTTGATCTCGCCCAGCACGAAGGCGGTGTTGATGCGCTCCTCAAAGTAGCCATTGCCGTCCTTGTTGGGTATCTCCACCCAGAGGTCGCGGGGGATGCCGAGGATGCCGGCGGTCTTGCTGCGCGGGTCGATGGTGAGGACGAACATGGTGTCGGTTCGGGTGGGGGCGTTCCCTTCGCGGGGACGCCGGTCCAGCCCCATCACCAGCACGTTGATGCGGGAACTGCCCACTCCGTCGCCCTCGCCGCTATCGACGCCGGGGAGCTTGCCAAGGCCTGTGGTGAGGCGGATGCCGCCGCCGGGGAAGAAGAGCTCATCGACCCGGGTGGCGACAACCAGAGAGGCGTAGAAGGCACCGGCGGCGAAAAGAAAGACAATCGCGGCGGTCAGGAGCCGCTGACCGAGACGCCCGCTCCTGGGCTGGAGCGGTTCCTGTTCCTCAGAAGGGTGTTCGAACACTGTCGTGAGGTTATCCCAGGGCACTGCGGGTGTCAAGCTGGCGACGGCGTGCCGGGAACGCGTTGGGCAACTCAGTAGACCGGGCTTATCGCCTGGTCACATAGGCGGGGTGCCGAGGCTTTCCGGCGTCGGCGCAATAGGGGTTTGCACCGGACGCCGCGCGGGCTACGGTTGACCAAGGGTGGCCGTAGTCGATATAGTGCCGTGGGGCACCGTCTTCTGGGGAAAAAACCTCGCTATGGCTGAACTGGGCAGAGCACTCTTTCAGGCCCGCGTCGCTCGCGGCCTGACCATCGAGGACGCCGAGCGCGACACCCGTATCTCCAAGCGGTATCTGGAGGCCCTGGAGCGCGAGGACTTTCCCGCCTTCCCGGCTCCGTTCTACGCGCGTGCCTTCCTCCGCACCTACGCCCAGTACCTGGGCCTGGACGCCACTCAGCTCATGGCCGCTCTCCCCCATGCCCGGCTTGAGCCAGAGGTGACTCCCCTGCCCGAGGTCAGCCGTCCCACCGCGTCCGGCCTGTCGATCAACTGGATAGTGGCGGGCATAGTGGTCCTCTTCCTTCTTGCCGCTGGTCTCCTCCTCTATCGCTCGGGATCCGAAGGAGACGGCGGCGGCCTCATCGCCGGCCAGCCCGCGACGCCCTCCGTCGCTGGACCCGCCGTCGAGGCGCCCCCTCCACCCGTGGAGCCCACCGTGGAGCTGGCCCCCGGCGAGGCGGCCCCTCCTGGAGAGCCCCAGAGCAGCCCCATTGAGCCCACGGCCCCCGGCGTTGTGCCCGACTTCGAGAGTGCTCTGCTCGATGCGGCGCTCGCTGTCCTCAATGACAAAGGCATGAAGTACGTTGTCATCGAGGTAGAGAACAGGGATGTCCCCGAGGGGCTGGTCTTCGATCAGCGCCCTGCCCCCGGCAGCCAGCTTCAGGAGGACGAGTCGGTCACCCTCGTCGTTAGCCGCGGCGGCCGCTAGAGGGCCTCCATGCGCTATCACCTGGTAACCCTGGGCTGCCCCAAGAACGTCGCCGACTCCAGCAAGCTGGAAGGGCTGCTGCGGAAGGGCTGCCACGAGCCCACAGACCGGCCTGGCCGCGCCGACCTCATCGTGGTCAACACCTGCGGCTTCCTGGAGGCGGCACGCGAGCAGTCCATCAACGCCATCCTGCGCCTGGCCCTGCGCAAGCGACCGCGCCAGAAGCTGGTGGTGGCTGGCTGCCTGTCCCGACTCTACGCTCGCCAGCTCCAGGAAGAGATACCGGAGATAGACGCCCTCTTCGGCGTTGAGGCCTGGGAGGAGGTGGCGGCCCTCGCTGGCACCGCCGCCCGCCCTCGCGCGGCTCGCCTGTCCCGCGAGCAGCCGCCCTTCGATACCCCCGGGATGTCCGGGAGCCCCTACCGCAGCGCCTACCTGAAGATCTCCGATGGGTGCAACGCCCTCTGCACTTTCTGCCTCATCCCCCGTATCAAGGGACGCCTGCACAGCGCCGAGCCTGAGGCCCTGGTCGCCGAGGCAAGGCGGCTGGCCGCCCAAGGGGTGCAGGAGCTGGTACTTGTAGCCCAGGATACCACCGCCTACGGTCGCGATCGCGGGCAGCGCGACGCCCTGCCCGACCTGCTGGAACGCCTGGCGGAGGCAGTGCCTCAGGTGTCCTGGCTCCGGGTCATGTACGCCTATCCCGGCCGCGTCAGCGCTCGCCTGGCCCGCACCATGGCCTCGCTGCCTCAGGTGTGCCATTACCTGGACATACCCCTCCAGCACGCCAGCCCCGCCGTCCTCCGGCGCATGCGCCGGCCCAGCGACCTGGGGCGCGTGCGCCAGATGTTCGACCGCCTGCGCGGTGCCATGCCGGACATCGCCCTGCGCACGACCTTCATCGTCGGCTACCCCGGGGAGACGGAGGCGGAGTTCGAAGAGCTGCTGGACCTTGTACGGGAGCAGCGGTTCGACCACGTGGGCGCCTTCATTTACTCGCCGGAGCCCGGCACGCCGGCGGCGCGAGCCCCCGAGCAGGTGCCAGAAGCTGTAGGGCGTCGGCGTTACCGGCGCTTGATGCGGGTCGCCCAGGAGGTGTCCCTGGCCCGCAACCGGGAGTGGGTGGGGCGAGAACTCACAGTGTTGGTGGAGTCGGAGGGGGCCTCCGCCGGACGCGACGGGCGAACGCTGGAGGGCCCTGAGGTCTTCGCCGGGCGCTCCTACCGCGATGCGCCGGAGGTGGACGGGCTGGTGCTTGGTCCGGGCCGCCCGCCGCCTGGCTCGATGGTGCGGGTCCGGGTGGAGCAGGCGCTGCCGTACGACCTGTGGGGCAACCTGGTGCCCGAGGCGGCTCGCTAGAGGGCCTGGAGCATCTCTATCTCCTGGTTGAGCAGTTCGGCGTCCAGGCGGCTCCCGGCAATGAACCTCACCACGTTGGAGAGCACCTCGCCGGCGTGGCGGGCGCTGTTGGAGACGCAGCTTATCCCCAGGGAGACGATCTGCCAGCTCTCGTTGTCGCCGATCTCGGCGATGGAGACGTTGTACTTGCTGCGGACGCGGCTGGTGACGGACTTGACCAGTTGCCGCTTGCCCTTCAGGGACTCGTTCTCAGGCAGGCGCAGAGTGATACGGCAGGCCCCAACGGTCATGACGTCTTCTCCTCCGAGCCCTGGCTTTCCTCCGGGGGCAGGGGCGGCAGGTCCTGCGGGCTCTCCAGACCGAAGTGCTCTAGGAAGTGGACGGTAGTCCCCAACAGGGCCGGGCGCCCCGGCGTGTTCGCCCGTCCCACCTCCTCCACCAGGCCCCGGGCGATGAGCGTGGCCACCGCCCGGTCCGAGTTGACGCCGCGGATGCCGTCGACGGCGGCACGGGTGATGGGCTGGCGGTAGGCGATGATGGCCAGAGCCTCCAGGGCCGCGTGGGAGAGGCGCTGCTGGTGGTCTAGGCCCAGGAGCCGTTCCACGTAGGGGGCGGCCTCGGGATCGGTCACCATCTGCACGCATAGGCCGTCACGCTGGACGCGGATACCCCGCTCGCGGCACTCGCTGGCCAGGCTTTCCACCGCCTCCTTCACCTGCCCCGTCTCGACGCGAAGGACGCGTGCCAGCACCCCCACGTCCACGGGCTCCTGGGCTACGAAGAGGAGGCTCTCCAGGACAGTCTTGAGCTTCTCAACAGGGGGCGGTTGCAGTCTCGGCACGTCGTCGCTCCCGCACGGCCTCCGCCCTCGCCCGAGGCGAAGGCGGACCTGCCTTTGGGGAATGCCTCAGGTCTTCGTCTCGGCTTGGGGGTCCTCCTCCTCTGCATCCGCCGGCTGCTCCCCGGTGGGCGGCGTCTCCGCCTCGCCTTCTTCCGTCGGCGACCCGCCGGGCGCAGGAGGCGGCGGGGCAGGCGATGGTCTGGTCGGCGCCTCCGCCAGGCGCAGCTCCGAGTAGCGGATGTTCAGGCGCGGCGGGCGGGCCATCTCGACGCTCAGCCGGTTGGAAAGCAGGTTCTCCACGGCCCGACAGGCCTCTCCCGAGGTGAGGGCCAAGTTGGTATCCGGGTCCACGAGCAGCTCTAGGTCCACCTCTACCGCCTTGCCGCGGGCGGTCACGGTGGCCTTGGTCTGGGTAACGTGCGGCACGGCGGACACCTCTTGATGGAGCCGCTGGGCGATGGCATCTGTCGAGAGAAGGACATCGCCAGCCTGTACGTCGCGCACGGGCACCCGGCCCGCCTGGGGTGGCGTCAGCTCGGCGATGACCACGACCAGGGCGAGGAGGCCCACCACCACGCCGCCCAGGGTGAGGATGACACGGGAGCTGTTCTCTTCGGCGTGGTCGTCCAAGAACTGGACGAAGTCCGACAGACGGTCGACGCTGTCGGGGGCGGCCGCCCAGGTGAAGAGAATCACCACCGCGACAGCGAATATGAGGAGGAGGGCTCCCAGCACTATGATGAGGCGATTGGCGAGGTCCATCGTTTTCTCCTCAACCCTGCCTGCCGGTCAGGCAGGCCCGAAGCGCCCGCTGCGTCCGGACGAGGTCTCCCCAGAGTCCTCCCTTGGCTTCGCCGGGACCGCCTGCCGAAAGCAGAGGCCCAGTGGAACCCGCGGGGCCCGCCAGCCGGACGGGCAAGATACGGTTTCGCAGGTCGGCGTCGCTGCGGGTGAACACCCGCAGGTAGTTATCGGTCAGGCCTTCCCAGATGGGGCCTTCCCCGGTGGTTCGGGTCCTCTCCCAGAGTACGGGCATGACCCGCCCGCAGAAGAGCGCCTCGTAGTCGGCTCGCAGACCCTGGGCGAGGGCCAGGAGGCGTCGGGTGCGCGTCCGCTTGACGGGCTCCGGCACCTGGTTGCCCATGCGGGCGGCGCCGGTCCCGGGGCGGCGGGAGTAAGGGAAGACGTGCAGGCGCGCAAAGCCGGCCCCGCGGCAGAAGGCATAGGTCTTCTCGAAGTCGGCCTCGGACTCGCCGGGGAAGCCGGCGATGACGTCGGTGGTAATGGCCAGATCGGGGACGTGCGCCCGCGCTAGGGCCAGTGCGCGCCAGAAGTCCTGGGCTGTGTAGCGGCGGCGCATGCGGGCGAGGACGGCGTCGCTGCCGCTCTGGAGGGCCAGGTGAAGATGGCGGCAGAGGCGCGGGTCCTCCCACAGCGAGAGCAGCTCCGGGGTGATGTCCTGGGGCTGGAGCGACGAGAGGCGCAGGCGTGGCACCGCCGTCTCGGCCAGGAGAGCCTGAAGCAGCACCTTGGGACCAGAGCCCGCCGCGCCATTGCTCCCGTAAGCGCCCAGTTGGCTGCCGGTCAGCACCACCTCCTGTACGCCTTCCTTCTCCCGGTCCTGCACCGCGCTGACCACCTCGTCGACGGGCACGCTGCGCTCGCGTCCGCGGGTGCGCGGGACGACGCAGAAGGCGCAGACATCGTTGCAGCCCTCCTGCACCCTGACGAACGCCCTGGTGCGCGGGCACGTCGCTGGGCGGGGGCAAGCGTCCCCTGGATCGCCCGACGGGCGAGCAGGCCCGCCGGCAAGGAGCCGGGACGCCGCAGAGGCCTTCTCGTCGTTCCTCAGGAGCAGGTCGGCGCCGGTGGCGGCGCCGAGTTCCGGCCCTGCCGTCTCCACGTAGCAGCCGGTGAGGATCACCGGGGCCCCGGGTGAGAGGCGGCGGGCCAGGCGGGCCAGGTGACGCGCCTTGCGGTCGGCGACGTGGGTTACAGAACAGGTATTGATTATGAAGGCATCGGCGGCGGCAGGCCGGTCCATCACCTGGCAGCCGGCTGCCAGCAGGTCGCGGGCGATGGCCTCAGAGTCGGCCTGGTTGAGCTTGCAGCCCAGGGTGAGAATGGCGACGCGACGAATGGACGGGCCTTCGTTGCTCATAAGAATGACGAGCCGGCAGAGGCTCGTCCCCATCATACCGGAACGAGAGGCCCTGTCAATCGAGTGAGGGGTAAGGGGCTGCCTCTGACAGAGGCAGCCCCAGGTCAGGGGGGGACCCGGAGGTCAGTGGTGTGGACCCGGTTGGGGTGCTTGTGGCGTCGGATCGAGGCCGACAGCGCCTGCTCCGAGAGCCGGGCCTCCCGCAGCCGCGCCTCGGCATGGGACCGCATGTCGTGGCTGGCGCGCCGTTGCCGGCTTCGCCATACGTAGAGGGGCGCCTTCAGGGCGAGCGCTCCCACCGGCTAGAGCACCGCCTCCTTCTCCACCCCGGTGTTCGGCTAGCAGCGGGTGAAACCGCAGATGGGGCAACAGACGCAGCCCTCGCCGTGAACCAGCGGCCCCCCGCAGTCCGGGCATCGCGCGCCTCTCAGAAGACCCTTCGTCGCGGCCTTGCGCACCGTCACACCTCCATTGGAACACGTGTTCTATCCAAGTCTCCTCTACTATCTAGCAGAACATCTGTTCTTTGTCAAGGGGTTGAAGAGGAAAAAGGGGGAAAAAGTGCTGGCAGGGGGCCGTTAGGGAGGGGAGGCTGCTGGAGGAGGAAGCTAGCCGGACGAGAGCCAGTTGATGAGGTCGCGGACCCGGCTCGCTGCCCAACTGGCCCGCTCGGGGTCCATGAAGATGAGCAGACCGACGATGAGAATGGCCAGACCTATCTCAGCCACGGAACTAGCCTACCAGAGAGAGCGAGCCCTCACAAGCCTGTTTCCGGCAGCCGTCAGCTTCTGCGCGTTACCCGCTACAGGCGTCGCGCACGTCCGGAGAGCCGGGCCACGGCCCCGACCACCCTGCCCAGGGCGATGCACAGGCCTGCTATCGCCCTTGCCACGGCCCCCGCCAGGCCGGCCACCACTGCCACGAGGGCCGGGACGGAGGCCCGCCTGTCCGGCAGGCAGGGCGGCCGCTCTGCCGAAGGCCGCAGCGGCCGCTGCGCCCGCAGTTCTTCCGCGGCGGAGCGACCCTCCAGGGCGGCCATGACCTCGTCGGCCTCGGCGGCGCTTATCTGGCCTCGCTCCAGCATTTCCAGGACCTGCCGTCTCTCGTCGGCTGGAGTGATGTCGCTCAAGCTATCCATGCCTCGCTTGGGGCGCCAGGGACGGCGCCTTTCTACTACGGCCTACCCCGGGGGCGGTGGTGGTCGCCCTGGAGGTCGTGGCCGGGGTGGAGCCAGCCCTTCCTCGATGACGATCTCCACCCGTTCGCCCCGGCGGTCGTCGGTCACGTCCACGATGGTACCCCTCGTGCCGGCGCTGGCCGCTTCCTGCAAGCCTCGCACGGGCCGGCCCGCGAAGAGGCCGGCCAGGCGGCGGCCCCACCTCCGGCCGAGCATCCCGGTGGGTAGGACCACGTCCGTCTTCACTCGGCCGGAACGCAGGTCCGTGATACGGATGTGGAGGCGGGGCGCTCTCTCGCCTCCCGGTCCCAGGCGCTCCTCCAGGGAGGGCGCCTCCAGGGCTGCCAGCAGCTCGTCGGCCTCGGCAGCAGTGATCTTGCCCTGCTCCAGCATCTCCAGAATTCGTCGTCGCTCTTCGTCCACTGCCCTCTCCAGGGTTGCCGGGAACTAGTGGTTGGGGGCGTCGGCCAGGGTAGCCCGACCGGCCTCCCGGTCCAGGCGGATGGCGGCCCGAGCCAGCAGAGAAGCGAGTCGAGCACGGAGCCGGCCCTTCCCGGCCTCAGCGGTCATCTCCAGCGCAGCCCTCCTGTGGGCCCAGTGCTTCTGCTCGGCCGCCGCCTGCCTCATCATCATATCCAACAAGAGCCAGTTGTCCACGACGTAGCTCCTTCCAGTCGCTCTCACTGGTCTACAGCTCGCGCAGGCGGCGCGCCGCTTCCGAGGCGGAGATCCGTCCCTCCGAGAGCTCATCCAGGATCTGCTTGCGCATCTCTCGGGCCTCCTCCTCAACCGGCCCGGCCTCGTAGCCCAGGGCGGTGATGACCTCGTTCAGGCGCGCCACCACCGTCGGATAGGAGATGCCCAGCTCCCCCTCCACGTCCTTGATCTTGCCCCGGCACTTGAGGAAGACATCGACGAAGTGCATCTGCTCAGGGCTGAGCTGCAGGAAGCGGCTGAGCTGGAAGCTCCCTTCCAGTGATGTCCCACAACTGCTGCACTGGAGGCGCACCACCCTCATCTCTTCGCCGCACACGGGACAGGTCCCCACAATTCGGCTCATTTCTCTCTCCACAAGTGCAGGACAGGGGGCCGGGCGTCACCGTAATCGCCCCTGTCCTTAACTACCTCAAGTCCGACATTGATATTATTAAGCTCGACGTTGATTTTGTCAAGCCCCTGGACGGGTCTTTTTCTTGCGAGGGGTCTTCAAGGGCGATATCATAGCAGCGCTTTCTGCCTCACGGCCTGTTGGCGAGGTCTCGTGCGACTTCTCATAGCCCCCCAGGAGTTCAAGGGCAGCCTCTCCGCCGCCGAGGCCGCCCGCGCCATAGCCGATGGCCTCCGGCGTGCCCTGCCCAACGCCGACCTGGACCTGGCGCCCATGGCCGACGGCGGCCCGGGTACCGTGGACGCCCTGGTGGCGGCCGGCGGCGGGCGCCGCCTCACAACTACCGTCGCCGACCCCCTCGGCCGCCCTATCGAGGCAGCCTGGGGGCTCCTGGAAGATGGCTCCACCGCCGTCATCGAGATGGCGGCGGCCTCGGGCCTCGTCCTCCTCCGGCCGGAAGAGCGCGATGCTCGTCGCGCCAGCACCTACGGCACCGGCCAGCTCATAGCCGCGGCGATGGAGGCGGGCTGCCGCCGCCTGATCATCGGGCTGGGCGGTAGCGCCACCAACGACGGCGGCGCCGGCATGGCCCAGGCCCTGGGCGCCCGTCTCTCCGACGAGGAGGGCCGCGACCTGCCCCCCGGCGGTGCCGCCCTGGCCCGCCTGGGCCGCATCGATGTGAGCGGGCTGGACACGCGCCTGCGCCACTGCCAGGTCCTGGGCGCCACCGACGTCACGAACCCCCTCTGCGGGCCTCATGGCGCCTCCGCAATCTACGGGTCCCAGAAGGGCGCCTCGCCAGCCGACGTGGAAGAGCTGGACGCCGCCCTGGCCCACTACGCCGCCGTCATCGAGCGCGACCTGGGGAGGCAAGTGGCTGAGGTGCCGGGCGCGGGAGCCGCGGGCGGCATCGGGGCCGGGCTTCTCGCCTTCCTGGACGCCGAGCTCCGTTCCGGCGCCGAGCTGGTGGCGGAGGTGGTGGGCCTGGAGAAGCGCATCGCCGCCGCCGACCTGGTGGTCACCGGCGAGGGGCGGCTGGACGCCCAGACGGCCTACGGCAAGACAGTGGCCACGGTGGCGCGCCTGGCCCGACGCCAGGGCCGGCCCGTCGTCGCCCTAGCGGGGCGCGTCGACGATGCGCAGGGGGCGTGCTCCGCGCTGGGGCTGGAGGCGGCCCTGGCCGTCGGGCCGGGCGCCCTCCCCGAGGCCGAGGCCATGGCGAGGGCGACGGAGCTGCTATCCGCCGCCGCCGAGAGCCTGGGGCGGCTGGTGAGGGCGCGGCGTTCTCTGCCAGGCTGAAGCGTGAGTCAAAGGGAAGGCCGGCTACGCAGCCAGCCCGATCAGGTGCGCTCGTGGGGTCGGTTGAACTGCTACTCCGGCTTCGGTGCTTGAGGCGTAGAGCCGCCGGAGCTGGCCGGGGCGCCGCCCTCTGCCCCTGCGCCGGCTGCCTTCATCGCCGCGGGCTTGCGGGCCGCCCGCCAGAGAAAGAGCAGCAGCGCCAGGAAGATGACCGCCACCACAAAGGGGAGGAGGGCGTCTTTGAGGTCGAAGAGGGTGACGACTGTGATGCCCGCCTGGGAGACGTACGGCACCCAGAGGAAGACGCGGTACTTCGTCGGGTTCCAGCCGAGAAGGGCGTAGAGAGGGGCCAGGATCAGGACGTGAACGCCCAGAAGTCGCTGGGCCGCGTGCTCCTCGATGCCAGCGCTCAGGGAGGCAGCGTTAGCGCCCAAGAGGAGGGAGAAGCCCCAGATGGCGGTCCAGAAGGCCAGCAGGAGGAGCACCAGCCGCCGGGCGGTGGCGACACTGACCACGGCGCCCTCCGGTTGGGCCTGCGCCGCCGCCTTCTCTGCCGTCGGTTGCTGAGCCATGGTGGGCCTCCTTACTGAAGGGTGACCAGGGCGAGCCTGGGTGCCTGCGCGTCCAAAGAGGCTATCGGAAGGCTCCTGCCTCCGCTGGAGCTATTCTACCACCCACCCGAAGCGTCTGCCCCAGCTAACGATTATCGCACGTGCCCTCCGCGAGTAGGCAACATCATGGCGGGGCCGATGACTCGGTCGCCTCTCTGTAGCGGCGACCTTTAGGTCGCCACGTGCCTCACTCACGAGAAGCTCGTGGCGAGCTGAAGCTCGCCCCTACACTGGTTAGGCAGTCTAGCCCATTCGCCTTCCGCAGCGTCAGTGGAGGGCTGAAGGCCTCCGCTACTCGAGGCCCATCTCGGCCAGCTTCTCGTCGGAGATGCCGAAGTGGTGTGCGATCTCGTGCAGGACGGTCTTCCGGACCTCTTGCACCAGCTCCGCCTCGTCGGGGAAATCGTGCTCCAGGGGCTCCTGAAAGATGGTGATCTTGTCCGGGAGGACGAAGCCGTAGTCGCTGCGCTCGGTCAGGGGCACGCCAGAGTAGAGGCCGTAGAGGCTCTCGCCCGGCGGCAGGCCGGCCTCTCGCAGGTCGTCGAGGCCGGGCCGGCGCTTGACGACCACGTCGACGTTTGAGAGCCGGTCGCGGAAGGGCGGCGGCAGGCCGGCCAGGGCACGCCGCACCAGACGGAGGAAGCGCCCTCGAGCCATCATGATGTGCCGTATCCTCGGAGGGGGCGGGTGCAGGGTGCCAGGGGGCGCCGGTCGGCAGCGTCTAGGGCACACACCCCGCAGACCCTCTACCGGCCCTTCTCCCAGAGGGCGCGGTAGCCCTCGCCGCGAACGGCGTTGCGGATCTCGGCCCTCTCCAGGTCATTCAGTTCCCGCAGTGCCTCTTCGCAGCGCCGCAGGGCCTCCGGAGAACCCATGCTGGCAAAGCGCTCGACCAGGGCGCCCCAGACGCCGCTGTCCACCAGACTACTGACGTACCGGGGCCACCAGATGGAGGTGATCCTCTCGGGGAGGCGGAAGCGCGGCCGCAAACGCTTCAGGCTGCGGAATCTCTCCTCGACCGTGGCAACAGGGGCTACGAGCTTCACAAGGGGCGGGTCGATTTCCGTGTGGCGGCCGTCTACCAGCAGGCGCTGGCTGACGATGACGAATCGAAAGGCGAGGACATCGGCGCTGCGGATGGTCTCAATGATCTCGTTCACGTCGAGGAAGTACTCATTGTCCATGACAGCCCAGGCGTTGGATGGCCGGAAAACCCGGCGAGGGGCCGCAGCAAGGGGGGAACACGCCCGCAAGACGGCGCCCCGAGGGTGGCGCCCGGGCTCATTCTAGCATCGGGGCAGGGGGCCAGCAAGCCGAGGGGCTAGGGCGCAGACCGGGGGGTGGACGCCGACCGCCCCTCCCCACCTGAGCCGGCATCGCTCCCGTTGGAGGAAGGCTCATGCTGGAAGGACCGGGCGACGATCTCCTCCACCAGCTCGCCTACCAGGGTGCCTTCCTGGGCAAGCAGCTCACAGATGCTGTGGACGGTCTCCTCGTTGTGCGACTGACCGTTGAGAAGACCGGCAATACGGCGTGAGCGGCGCAGGATCTCTCGGCCCTCGCGCCCAGTGCTCGGCCCCGCGAAGGCTGTCGTGCTCTGAGCTTCACCTTGGTGCGAAGGCGTCCCGGGTCACCTCCCTGACGCAGCCGGTTCGAGTGGGTGCCGCTGCGCTTGCTGGGGTGTACGCCCCTGACGGAGCGCAGGCGGCCAGACTACTGAAGTCTGCTTCCATCCTCAGCGTAAGCCAGCCGCTTCCCTGAACCCACTGGCCGAAGCCCGCACAGGAGCGCGGCCAGTCCCCTAATTGGCCTGGGACCGACCCTGACAGAAGGAGTGAGACGCTGGAGCGCCTCCGTAGCTCTCCCCCGGTCGAAGGATGGCTGGGGCAGAGGGTGCAAGCCTGGAGAGTCGTCTGGGAACCCTGTAGCGGACGCGCTCCAGACTTGGTTCCTGCCCTGTGGGATGACACCAGGGCGAGCCCTTCGACAGCCTCAGCTAACGTCTGGAGGTGCGTCCTTGCCCTCCTCAAGATACAAGGACGAGCGGTTCTCAGATTCCGCTCGTGGTGAGTCCGCCTCTCGGCCCGCCTGTCCGGCAGGCAGGCAGGCAGGCCCGCCGAACCGCGTCGGCCCACAGCGGCTTGACAGGCGGTGTAGTGTTTCAGGACACGTGAGAGATCCGGGTTCGGGGTAGGCGGTCCAAAGCATACGCCATGGGTGGTGTGTAGCCCAGGGCGCTGTGAAGAAGGCTCCGGTTGTAGAAGCGCAGGTAGTCCTGCAAGCCGCGCTCGCACTCCTCCAGGGGTCCGGGGCCGACACCATCCCAGTACTCCTCCCGCACTGTGCGCTGCGCCCGCTCCACCTTGCCGTTCAGGTGGGGAGAGCGGGGTCGGATGCGGGCATGACGGATGCCCAGGCGACGGAGGATGAAGGTGAGGGCGCGACCAAACTCAGGGCCGTTGTCGGTCTGGATGCAGCGGAAGGTAAAGGGGAAGGCACGGAGGAGGCGGGGCACCACACTACAGACGGCGGCGGTGGTGCGCTGGGTAAGGACGGTGGCGGCCAGAAGGCGGCTGCAATCATCCACCAGGGTGAGCTGATAGCGGCCTTCGGGCAGGTACATGAGGTCCATCTGGCCGCGTCCTCCCGGGAGAACCTTGGCATAGCGGGTCCAGACTGGCTTGCGCTTGCGGGGGCGGTGGATGAGGGCGCCGGCTCGCTTGAGGACCCTGTAGACGCTGCTCAGGCTGCAGGAGATGAGGCCGGCCTGGGTGAGGTGGGCGTGGAGACGGCGGACGCCCAAGCCCAGCTGCGGTGAACCTGGCGGATGATGTCCAGCACCCGCTCCTGCAAGAAACGGAAGAAGCGCTCGATCTTCCCCTTGGCCTGGGCGTTGCCCGGCAGGTGGGAGTGGAGTTGGATGTCTAGCTCCCGCAGCGCCCGGCCTACCTCCGTCTCCACCAGCCCTTGTAGCGTCTCCTCCCGATAGATGAAGAAGCGGCTGCGCTGGTAGCGGGTAAGGCGGAACTTAGCGTCATTGTCAGTGTAGAGGACCCGCGGCCGGCCGTAACGCTGCATAGCCTGGCGGAGGGTGAGCAGGCTGTGGTAGCTGGAGTCAGAGGGGAAGACCCGGGCGGCGACCGCGGTCCGCGAGTAGTCGTCCAGGATGGCCACCACGCAGACACGGCGGTATCCCTCCAGCCAGGCGCCAACCGTGGTGTCCATCTGCCAGAGCTCGCCAAAGGCCCGCATCTCGAAGCGCCGGGCCGGGCGGCGGTGTCGGGGTAGAGGATTGCCCGTCTCTCTCCGCAGAAGCCTGTGGACAGTGGCGCGGTGCACCAGCACCCCTTCCGTCGCGGCTAGGGCCTCGGTGATGGCGCTGGTAGGCCAGGCTCTCCAGGCTGCGGCCGCTCTCCCGGTACCGCTTCAGCACCCGCCGCACCTGACGGGTGGAGAGACCCATCTCCCTAGCTGCCTCCTCCTGGCTAAGCCGTCCCTGCTCCACCAGCACCACCAGTGGATAGCGAATCATGACCCGCAGCCATCCTCCCTGCATGGGCACCTCCTCTCGCCTGCCTGCCGGTAGGCAGGGAAGCACCCCGCCACAAGAGGACATTCTAGCTGCGACGTAACCAGGACACTCTACCTGCAACCCAACACAGGGGGTGTAGTTGCTCAGTGATTCTGTCCGCAAATCGGGGCCTAACTGCTCCGTGATTCTGTCCGTTTCCCGGCTAACTGGTCAGTGATTCTGTCCGCGCTGGCTGCTTCTTGAGGTAGCGTGGGTTCCA